>OLQG01000216.1_pt1 | contig 51110 bp, 43 predicted proteins | sample 1672221 | NCBI WGS metagenome assembly OLQG01 (sample SAMEA3136660, study PRJEB25190) | human gut metagenome | biome: human gut; feature: human-associated habitat; material: faeces | place: Austria | collected 2013
GTGATATTACCGATTTTGAAGAAGTAGTTCGTCTTGATAAAGAGTATATCACAAACTGGAACATTGGACTAGATATAAAAATATTGTTTAAAACGATATTGGTAGTCTTTAAGAAAGATGGATCAATGTAAATTCTACAAGCAGCTTATTTTATAGAGAGAATAAGCTGCAAAAGGATAAATATAAATAAGTTATAAATATAAAGATTGCATTTAAAAGAGGAAGTTATGAATAAAAGGAAAAATAATAATTCTCCACTTAAAATTGCAGTTCTTGGACATAAGACAATTCCGAGTCGCCAAGGTGGAATTGAAATTGTAGTTGAAGAATTAACAGTTCGTATGGCAAAACTGGGACATAAAATAACAGTATATAACCGTAGCGGACATCATGTAAGTGGTAAAGAATTTGATGGAAAGAAGCTAAAAGAATATAAAGGAATCCGAATGAAATATGTACCGACAATAGACAAAAAAGGATTAGCAGCAATGAGTGCTTCCTTTTTTGCAGCGGTGGCAGCAGCGTTTGGAAAATATGATGTGGTACATTTTCATGCAGAAGGGCCGTGTGCAATGTTATGGTTGCCAAAATTATTCGGAAAGCGATGTATAGCTACGGTGCATGGATTAGATCATCAGAGAGCAAAATGGGGTAAATTAGCCAGTACATATATTATGTTGGGAGAAAAATGTGCGGTTAAATTTGCTGACGAAATTATTGTGTTAAGTGAAGGGGTTCAGGAATATTTCCTTGATACATATGGGAGAGAAACCCGTTTTATACCTAATGGTGTAAACAGACCAATCATCCGAAATGCTGAAATTATTAAGAATAAATTTGGTTTAGAAAAAGATAGCTACATCCTCTTTTTGGGCAGACTAGTTCCAGAAAAAGGGCTTAGATATTTGATAAAAGCCTTTAAGCAGGTAGATACTGAGAAAAAACTGGTTATTGCTGGTGGAAGTTCAGATACAGATGAATTTACAAAAGAATTAAAAGAACTGGCAAGGGATGATTCAAGAATTATTTTTACTGGGTTTGTTCAAGGGAAAGAGTTAGATGAACTTTATAGTAATGCTTATGTATATACTTTGCCGAGTGATCTGGAAGGAATGCCGCTTAGTTTATTAGAGGCAATGAGTTACGGAAATTGCTGTTTGGTGTCTGACATAGATGAATGTGCATCTGTTGTAGAGGATAAAGCATTTGTTTTTAAGAAAAGTGATGTAGCAGATTTGCAAAGTAAATTGCAGAAAGCTTGTGATGATAAAGAACAAGTACAAAAATATAAAGACGAAGCTGCAGATTATATTTGTCAAAAATATAATTGGGATGATGTAGTAGAAAAAACATTAAATTTATATAGAGGATAGAAAAATGATTCGAATATTGCAATGTGTAAATGATATGCATCGAGCAGGACTTGAGACGATGCTTATGAATTATTATAGAAATATAGACAGGGAAAAAATTCAATTTGATTTTTTAACACATCGTCCACAGAGAAGTGATTATGATGATGAAATCGAGAGCCTGGGAGGAAAGATTTATTATGCTCCCCGCTTGTATCCACAAAATTATCCTAAATACTTTAAATGGATGAAACAGTTTTTTAGTGAACATCCAGAATATAAAATTATACATTCACACATTGATGCAATGAGTTATTTGCCATTAAAAGCTGCAAAGAAAGCGAATATACCGGTACGTATTGCACATAGTCATAATACCTCTATTGATAAAGATTTCAAGTATTTATTAAAACAATATTTTCGTTCCAGAATAACAACGGTTGCTACTGATTACTGTACTTGTGGACAAGAAGCTGGAAAATTCTTGTTTGGAAATAAAGACTTTACTTTTATTCCCAATGCGATTGAAGTTGATAAATTTTTATATGATAAAGATTTAAGAAATAAAAAACGAGCAGAATTAGGTATAAAAGATGAATTTGTGGTGGGACATGTCGGGAGACTCTCTTATCAGAAAAATCATAAATTGTTAATTGAAATTTTTAATTCACTTTTGAAATTAGAGAGAAATGCATTATTAATATTAGTAGGCGTTGGAGAAAAAGAAGAGGAAATAAAAAAACAGATACATGAGCTTGGGTTAGATTCTAAAGTGAAATTTTTGGGAAATAGAAGTGATGTAAATGAATTGTATCAGGCAATGGATGTGTTTGTTATGCCGTCTTTTTTTGAAGGTGTTCCAGTAGTTGGTATAGAAGCTCAATTTTCAGATTTACCTTGTATTTTCTCGGATAGAGTTCCAAAAGAAGTGAAATTTAATTCTAAAACACAATTCGTTAAATTAGAAGCTGCTTTAGATGAGTGGGTTAAATCTATTGAAAAAACAAAGAATATCGAGAGAAATTCAAAAGCAAAAGATTTACAGAATAGTCAATATGATATTAAAGTAGCACATTCAATATTGGAAAATTATTATTTGGATATAGTTAATAAGAAAGGATTGTAATATGGCAGGACATAAAAGTATTAAGCGAATTATACATCGTTGTGCTGAAGAAATAGATGCAACAAGAAGGATCTCTAAAGTTACTTCTTTTAAAGAAGGTTTAGAAACTTTTAGGGCAAAAGTTGATATTCAGATTATGAATCGTAATGGATATTACGAAAATGAAACTAGAAAAAATCATTTATTACGTAAGCATGATATTATGATTCGTTATTATGAAAAAACTTTTGGCGATTTTTTAAAGACATATGATTATGATCATAAAAATAAAAAGCTACCTAAATCAGAGTATTCGGATTGCATATGGGTTTGTTGGTGGCAGGGACTTGAACGGGCACCAGAGCTTGTAAAGGTTTGTGTAGACTCTATAAAAAGAAATGCAGGAAATCATAGAGTAATTATTTTGACGGATGACAATTACAAGCAGTATGTGGATATTCCAAAGTGGGTGGAAGAAAAAAAGAATAAGGGAATTATAACAAGAACGAATTATTCTGATTTATTAAGGCTTTCGTTATTGGCTAAACATGGTGGTATGTGGATTGATTCTACATTTTTTTGTACAGAGCCAATCTTAGATGAGTATTTTAAAGAGCCATTATGGTCAATAAAAAGACCAGATTACTTCCATGCGTCTATTGCGTCAGGATATTTTGCAGGTTATTCATTAGCTTGTAACGAGGAAAATCGTTTCGCATTTATAACAATTCGTGATTTCTTTTTGAATTATTGGAAACATAATGATACTATGGTTGATTATTTGATGGTTGATTATATGATTGTATTGGCACAAAAATACGATAAGAGAATTGCCCAAATTTTTGCTGATATTAAGCCGAATAATCCAGAATGTGATGAATTATATAAGGTGATGGGAGAGCAGTTTGATGAGAGTAAATGGTGTGCTTTGAAAGAGGATACATATTTATTTAAATTGAGCTGGAAATATCAATATCCAAGAGAAAAGAATGGTGTTCCTACTTTTTACGGAAAATTACTTAATGGTAATTTAAATGTATGAATAGATGGGGGAAAATAAATGAATTTAAAACTTCGTAAAATATATATTACAGTTAATTTATGGAGAGTTATTCCGGTTTGCTGTTGTATGAAATTAAGTAAATTTCGAGATAAAATAAAAGAAGACTTAGACGTTTGGAAACGGGAAGATGGAAATTTAGAAGGAAAAATATATTCTACTGGAGAGATTTTATTATATGATAAAGCTTTTATTAATTTGTTATTAAATCGTTTACATAGAGACCCATTACTATGGGTTATTACAAGAATATTTTTTTCTCCGAGAGATTCATTGGAAATTAATATGCCTCCAGAAAAGATAGGTGGGGGGGTGTATTTTCAACATGGCTTTGCTACTGTTATTGCAGCCAAAGAAATAGGGGAACACTGCTGGATTAATCAGCAGGTTACAGTAGGATATACAAACAAAACAGATGCCCCCATAATAGGGAATAATTGCAAAATATCGGCTGGAGCAATTGTAATAGGAGATGTTTGCGTTGGAGATAATGCAGTTGTTGGAGCTGGAGCTGTGGTTACTAAAAATGTAAAGGCAAATAGTGTTGTTGTGGGATGTCCTGCACGAGAATTAAATAATAAAAAAAATTAGTATTAACCCAGTAATTTTGATGGAAAAAGAGGATTTGGGTATGGTAAAGAGAAAAAAAATAAAAATTTTTATAAATCAACAAGCTAGAGATGGAGCAGGAACAGTTTTAGCTATTGAATGGGCTAGGGGATTTAAGGCAAATGGATGTGATGTGTATGCAACTGTTCCGGATACGGCAACAAATTTGGACGAATGGCTTGATGAAATAGGATCTGATAAATTATTTATTATTAAAGATTATAAGGATAAAAACAAATGGGATTTTGTAATGAAAACAATGTATCTTTTTTTTGTAGATCAGTGGAAAATTAGAAAAAAATTTAGAATGATTAAATTTGATTTTTCTTTTAGAACATTATATGGACATTGGAATTCAATTGTTGAAAGGTGTATAAAGAAAGAAAAAATAGTTTCAATTTGTCATGATCCAATAAGTCATTCTGGTGAAAAAGGTTATTTTGCTAAGGCAGTTAGAAAATCAATAATAGACTCAGATGATGTAGTAGTACTTACAAAATCGTTTGTTCCATTGGTAAATAAAAACTATAATATACCGATAGAAAAAATTCATTTTGTACCACACGGTCGTATGTCTAGTTATGTAAAGTGTCAAGATGATAGGTATAAAATCGATTACTCGAAAGATAAATATAATTTTGTTTTTTTCGGAAGAATAGAAAAATATAAAGGGTTACATGTACTTGCAGAAGCAGGAAAAATCCTGCAGGAGAAAAGAACAGATTTTACAATTGTTGTTGCAGGTAATGGAGATTTTACAGAATATGAGAAAGAGTACAGTGAAATCAAAAATTCTAAAGTTATTAATAGATTCATACCAGATCAAGAGGTAGGCTGTTTATTTAGTGGACCTAATATTATAGCTATAATACCATATTTGGATGCGACTCAATCAGGTGTAATACCAATAGCGTATGAGTATGAAACTCCAATTATTGCCTCAAATACAGGTGGGTTGAAAGAACAATTAGATAATGGAAAAATAGGGCTATTATTTGAAGCAGGTAATGCTGCTGAACTTGCACAGAAAATGGAATATATTATGGATAATAAAGATGAGTTCAACCGGCAAGCAGAGTTGATTAGGAACTTTAGAGAAAGTTTAAATTGGGATGTTTTGGCTAAAAAATTACTAAATGATTTGAATTTTTATAAAGGTAATAATTAAAAACATAGTTGTATATTAAAAGGAGAGAACATGAAAATTTTACATGTGTGTGCACAGGCACCAGCATTTAATTCAGGTGGAGCATTATGTGTATATCAGTCACATTATGCATTGACTAGTTTATACAAAGAAGTTGATTATGCGGGACCGCATATTGAAGATAAAGAAATCGAGAGTAAATACAAAAAATGTTATTATTTAGATTTTCCGATAAGTAAATTCACAAAATTAAATACACTTATGCACTTTCAGTTTGATAGAGCATATCCAAATTGGAAAAAAAATCAAATTCCAATAAACAAATATGATTTAATATATATTGAGTTTACCAAGATGGATTATGTAATTAAAGATATTTTAAAATCTTCGTTTAAAGGGAAGATAATAGTTAGAGCACATAATGTAGAAACGGATTTTTATAGGATAGAGTATCAAAATGATAAATCAATACTTAGATTTTTAAAATATAAATTTAGCTATGCAAGAGAAAAATTCATGGTTCAAAATGCAGATTGCGTTTTAGCAATTACAGATGCGGATAAAAATAATTTTATTAATACATATGATTTGGATAGAGATAAAGTAAGAGTATTTCCTGTTGGAGTTAATCATGGAAATTATGAAACAGGAATAGAAGGTAGTCTTGATGGAAAAATAAAATGTTTAATTACTGGTTCATTATGGTTTGGACCTAATAGTGATGGTGCAAAGTGGTTTATAGAAAAAGTATGGCCAAAAGTGAAAGACATTTGTGAATTAACATTAGCAGGTTCTTCTCCATCAGATGAAATAAAAAAATTATGTGATTTAGAAAACATTCAAATTATTGAGTCACCTAAAACAATGGTGCCATATTTTAAAGATGCAGATATGATTTTAGCACCTGTTTTTTCGGGTGCAGGAATGAAAGTTAAAATTGCAGAAGCTATGTCATATGGATTGCCAGTTGTAACAACAGAACATGGTGCAATAGGATATAAGATTGAAAATGGTATAAACGGATATATATGTAAAGATGAAAAAACGTTTGCAGAAGCAATTAGAAAATATTTTAATATGAATGTTGCGGAACGTACAAAATTTTTAATGGCAGAAAGAAATCTTTATGAAGAAAATTATAGTTTAAATGCAATAAAAAATGCTGTCCATAAGATCGTATCCGATCTTATACCTATAGAGGAAAATTAAAATGAAGATAGCAATAAGAAAAAGTAGTTTATTAGTAATATGTATAATTATATGTATCCTCACATTAGATAATTTTTTTGGATTTGGTTCCCCTATAGCACTGGATAATACATATCTATTTGTGGGTGCAATTATTATAAGTTTTATTTTATGCATAGTTTGCTTTTCTAAAACACTTATTAAAGTATTACATAATTGTACATTTATAAATATTTATTTGATAATAACAATAATTGCATACATAGTTTTATTTGGATATTCATTAATACAGTATCCAGCCCAAAATGTAAAAGAAACATTAAATACAGCTTCACCATATTTAGCTTTGTTGCTTGCCTATCCAATATTTATTTATTTATTGGATAGAGGGGATACAAAATCACTTTACAGGCTTTTAGATGTATTTTCTATTATCATTTATGTTATGATTTTAGCCCAGTTTATTACCTATAAAAATGGAATTATGATATTTCCAGAAGAAACCATAAGAATGAGAAATGGAAGTATTAGAATAGGCCTGCATTTTTACGGTAATTTTATGATTTTATATAATTTTTATCAAATATATTATCATAAAAAGAGAAGTTTCACTAGAATTTTGCTATTTTTGGTTGGAATTTTTGAATTAATTTCTATACAGCAAACTAGAGCTTATACATTAGTTATTCTTGTAGATATTTTAGTAATGATATTGCTTGAAAAAAATACGACAAATAAATTGGTGAAAAAAGTAATAATTATGGCACTAGTTATTGGAATTTTATTGCAAACTGATATAGCAGCAAATTTTATTCAATCGTTATCGACTACTGGAGAAGAAGCTGGAAGTACGATAGGAAGACAATATTCAATGGCATATTATTTGTCTATGTTTAAGGCACATTTCCCTTTTGGAATAGGATTTCCGAATAATGATAAATATGGATACATTCTGCATCACAAAGTCCAATATTACACAACGTATACGGATGATGTTGGAATTGTTGGTCAATTAGGAATCTGGGGTTTATTATTAATACCAATATTTATTGTACCGGTTGTTAGGATGATAAGTATAATTATAAAATTAAAAAGACAAAATTGTTATGATTCATTTGTATGGTTTACGGGTATATTAGTATACATTATTGTTACATCAGGTACATTAATGATTTTGGATAGTTATAGAATAATGTTGATGCCTATGTTTATTGCTTTAGCGGAATTTGAGAACATAAGGTATAAAAGACGAATAAATATTTGATGTAAAGGAGAATATCATTGGATAAAAGAAGTAAATTATTTGCGATAAATGGAATATCGTCATTGATTCAACAAATAATTACAGTTGTATGTGGACTAATTTTACCACAGATGATTTTAAAGACTTTTGGATCTTCTGTAAATGGAACAATGTCATCGCTTGCACAATTTTTGAGTTTTATAACGTTATTACAAGGTGGAGTTGGTACAGTTGCTCGATTAGCATATTATAAGCCGTTAGCATATAAAGATACACATGGAATAAGTGTAGCTTATAAAACAATAGGAAATTTCTATATTAAATTTGCAACTATATTTGTAATTTATCTTGTTGGATTAAGTTTTGTTTATCCTGTATGTGTAAAAACAGGGTTTAGTTATAGTTATGTAGCAACATTGTCTTTGATTCTGGGATTAGCATCGGCATCAGAATACTTTTTTGGACAGGCGAGTCAGATGCTACTTATATCTGCTCAAAAAAACTATATTTATTCTTTTACACAAATCATATGTACTGTTTTTAGTACAGTAATAGGTGTTCTTTTGATTCAATATGGAGCATCAATACATCTTGTCAAATTAGGCAGTGCGATAGTTTATGCTATACGCCCAATTGTATTAAATTATTACGTCCAAAAGAAATATAAGATTGATAAGAAAGTCAAGATTAATAAACAACTTTTAGAACAAAGAAATGCTGCCCTTATAAGACATATTGCATTTTATATTCATACAAGTACAGATGTTATGGTTCTGACTCTTTGCACAAATGTTTTATGGGTTTCAGTTTATTCTGTACATAAATATGTTATAAGCAGTTTGTCAAATTTGGTTACAGCAGTGCTTGGAAATATAGAATCTGTTTTTGGAGATATGATTGCAAAAAATGAGAAAGATATAATGCAGAAGCAGGTTCCTGTATATGATTTATTGACTAAAATATTATCTTGTGTATGTTTTTTTACATGTATAATTCTAATTAGCAGGTTTGTTAATTTATATGCGGATGGTGTATCAGATATTGATTATTTTCAACCCTTGTTTGCAACATTATTAGCTATATCAGAACTGATTTATTGTACAGGAAATACATATCAAAGCATTTATATTGCTGCGGGCCATATACGAAAAACTGAATGGATTGCTATTACAGAAGCAAGTATTAATTTAGGAGTATCAGTGGTTTTAGTTTGGAAATTGGGAATTGTTGGAGTGGCAATAGGAACAATTGTAGCGATGGTTTTTAAAACAATTGCAAATATTTATTATATGCAAAAGAATGTATTTAAAATGTCACTTATATTTATTATTAAGAGTTATTTAGTAAATTTTATAACAGGTGCAGCTTTAACTTTTTTATTTTGGACTGTATTTTATGTACCACTTAATAATTATCTTCAGTTTTTTATATGGGCGGTTATTATTTTTATAGTAGTGACTTTGATATTTATTGTAATAAATTATTTTATATTTAAAGATCAAATGAAAGAGATGATTAACATGATGTCAAGAAGAAAAAAGAAAGTGGGATGATTAGGTGAGAAAAAAAAAGATTTGTATTGTTTCTGCATATGCATATATTAAAGAGTATATTAATTATGGTTCTCTTTTTCAGTATTATGCATTAGAAAAAACTCTTATTAGGATGGGATTTCATCCATATTGGTTAAGATATAGAATAAATAGTAAAGTTAGTTTGAAAGGCTTAATTAAAAAAAGAATTAAAATAGTATTTAATATTAAAGGAGAAAGAGAAAAAAGGAAGATTCTTGAAAAATTTTCGATTTTTATAAAGAATAATTTAGAGGTTTCACAACGAGAGTATTATTCTGAAAAAGAATTAAAGAAAAATCTCCCAGAAGCTGATTATTATATAACAGGAAGTGATCAGGTTTGGGCAGGGAGCGATCCTGTAAATTATTTATGCTTCGTTCCAGATGAAAAAAAACGTATTTCTTATGCAGCAAGTTTTGGAAAAAAAACAATAGCGGATTATCAATTAACTCTTATAAAACCATGGTTAAAAAGATTTGATAGCGTAACTGTTAGAGAAAAGTCTGGAGTGGAAATTTGTGGCAAAATTGGAATAAATGCAAGACATACAGTAGATCCTACTTTGCTATTAAATAAAGATGATTATCCGTATTCTACACAATATGAAAATAAAAAATATAATTTACTTTATTTTTTAAATATTAACGATAAAAAAGATTTTCCATTTGAAATAGTAGATGAGTTAAAGAAAAGTGCAGAAATAAAGATTGTTGCGGGAGTTAGTAATATAGATGACTTTGTAGAAAATCAGTATCTGGAATATTTTTCTCCAGAAGATTGGCTAGGTGCCTATAAATATGCAAGTTGTATATTTACAAATTCATTTCATGGAACAGTCTTTGCATTAATTTTTCATAAACCATTTTGGGTATTTTTGCAAAAAGGAAAATCAGAAGGACAAAATGAGCGTATTTTGTCTCTGCTTCAAATGGTGAATCTTGAAAATAGAATTTGTGATAATGATATAGGTTCATTAATACATAATAAAATTGATTGGGAAAAAGTAGATGATATTTTAAAAAAAGAAAGAGAAAAATCAATAAGATATTTAAAAGAAGCGCTGGGACAGGAGAAAATTAACTATGAAAATTAAGGAGATATTAAAAAAGAATGAAACAATTCATTGCATGGGAATTAAAATAAAAAAGATATTATATCCAGAACCTTCAGAAAAAAAATTGATGAAAATTATTTCTAGATATTATATTAATAGATTTTATAAATATTCTGGAGCATTTAATGATACAAGAAGAAAAAAAGATGCTTATACAACATGGCTTTATCATGTTATAGAGAAGGGATTATCCATGCCAAATATGAGATTAGGTTTTGGAAAAGAGAAAATAGAGGAATTGTGTGGAATTGTTAGAGAACATCAAATAGAAGATGAAATAGATAGAAGAACCATGGAATCAGCTGTCGCTGTTTTGTTAGAATACCAGAGAATACATGAGAAGCTAGGATACCAGTTGCCAACAGAGTTAAAAAATGAATTAACAGAAATAAAGCAATTGTATCCAGATGTGGAACCCATTAATCAAAAGGAATTTACAAAAGAAGAATTTTTTAAATATAATCATTCTGATTTTTCAGTATTTTCCCAGAACAGGCATACTGTAAGAAATTATACAGAAGAGGAAGTGAAACTGGAGAATATAATTGAGGCTATTGATTTGGCAAAAAGTGCACCTTCTGCGTGTAATCGACAGCATACTCGTGTACATATAGTTTCAAATAAAAAGCTTATAAATCAATGTCTTAAGATGCAAAGTGGAAATAGGGGATTTGGACATTTAGGAAATAAGCTTCTGGTTATAACTGGAGACTTATCTGTTGTATTAGGTTCATCTGAATTTTTTGATTTAAATACTAATGTTGGCATTTTTATAATGAATCTGTGTTACAGTTTACATTTGAAGCAGATTGGATGTTGTGTACTTAATTGGTATGCTTTACCAAAGCAGGATAAGGAATTACGTAAAATCCTTGACATTCCCAATGAAGAAAATGTTGTAGCTTTTATTATATGTGGGAATGTTCCTGATCAATTCAAGATAGCAGAATCTCCAAGACTTGATGTAAAAGAGATTTATACAGTTCATGATTAATGATTTATATCATTGAGTATTTAAAGTGAGGGGAGTCCCCAGTATGAGTTTGAAAAATTTGAAATCTGTAGCACAAAATTATTTATATGTGTCTTTTGATATTTTTGATACATTAATATTTCGTACTGTTAAAGATCCAGAGGATATTTTTGATCTTGTGGAATCCAGATATAATATTATATTTGGTAATCAAGTAGTACGAGATTTCCGAAAGCAGCGTATAAAAGCAGAGAGAATGGCAAGAAGTTTAAATAATCATCGTGAAATAACAATTAATAGAATATATGAATTGTTACCATATAAAACAGAAATAAAAAATAATTTAATGGTTGTAGAAAAGCAAATAGAGGTAGAAAATTGTGTCCCTAATATGCCTATGATTAAGTTTTATAAGTGGTGTAAAGAACATAAAAAGAAAATTGTTATTACAACAGATATGTATTTGGATAGGGACACTATTAATAAAATATTAAATAAAATAGGAGTAATTTATGATCAGCTTTATATATCATGTGAAGTTGGAAAAACAAAATTTGCAGGAGATTTATTTCCATATGTATTAGAAAACTTAGGTATTCATGCAAATGAAATGATACATATTGGAGATAACCCATTAAATGATATACAAAGAGCAGGGGAGTCTGGAATTGTAGCATATGAAAGATTGCAGAATATCTATACAGAGCCTAAACAGAAGAAGAAAGATATTTATGCACATTTAAAATATTTTCAGGCACGTTGTATTCAGAGCTTCAGTGATTGTACAATAGAACGTGAAATTGGGATCAATATTTTTGCTCCGATGATTTTTGAATTTTGTAAATGGGTACATAGTCAAAGAAAAAAATATAAATTTGATAAAATACTTTTTGTGGCAAGAGAAGGATATGCGATTGAAAAATGTTATAAATTATTATTTCCGGAAGATAGGACCGAATATATTAGTTTGAATCGAAATTTATTAAGGATGCCATTGTTAACTAGGAATAATATTTCACAACAGTTGCTTTCAACAATACCAGGACAGCCAAGTTATTTGTGGATAGAATTACTTCAACATATGGGAGTCGAAAATATATCAGATATGGAAGAAAAACTTAAAAAAATTTTCTCAAAGTTTTCATTAAAAGAGGAAGTTAGTTATTCTGATATTAAAAATGGAAATATTGAGCAAGAACTAAGATATATATATGATTCTATCCAAGAACAGATAAAAGAACAAAAAGAATTATTATGTAGATATTTAAAACAGATTGGACTTCTTGACGGTAAAATAGGTCTTGTTAATAATAGCATAAATGGAACGGGGCAATTGCTTGTAGAAAAATTTCTTGCTCAGAATCAATTTAAAGGTCAAATAAAAGGATTGCAATTTATTCAATCTAAAAAGTGTGTGAAACGACTTGGGGACAGAAGTATAGCTTGGATAACTCATGATAGTCCGTATGCATCTTTTATACATGAATTTGAGGAGCATGCAATTCTTTTTGAACATGTTTTATTTGAGCCAGTTGGAACAGCAAAGAAATTTGCTTTAGATGAAAACAAAGAAATTAAAATTATTTGTGAAGAACAGAGAAAAGAGAAAAAAAATAATTATACTGTGCAGGCAATACAAGAGGCAATATTTAGATATGTAGAATGGATAAAGGATAATATTTCAATTGATTTAGGGTTGGATTCGTTAAAACCATATAAAAAAATGCTAGAATATCCAGATTATGATGTGGCAAATATTCTCTGTAATTTATATGATGATGATGTCGAAGAAGATAGAAAAATTGCAGATCCTATAATACCATATAAAAAGAGTTATTTAATGGCAAGAGATATTCCACATACAATAAAATGGGTACCGGGATATCTAGTATTAAAGAATAAGAAGAAAACTCACTTAATAATTTATCATTACCGAATGGAACTAAGGGAACTAAGAACAAAAGTTAGAGATATAAGGAGAAGTAAATGAGTGTTAGAGATTTTATACTCCGAGTTGGCTGGAAGTTATATCGAATGACACATGGTGAATATCGTTCATTTTGGGATTTGTCACGAGTAGAATATGAAGGACAGCAAGCGAATGATTTAGTCAGAGAAGCAATTCTTGATGCAAAGAATGGATTGATGATTTCTAAATTTGGAACTATTGAATTGAACGCAGTTTGTTCTTGCAAAAGATATAATGAGGGATTTGGAATCTCAGATTATTTTGATCAAATGAGAGGAAAGGGATGCATATATCCAGAAAAAACTATTGGGGCACTTTGTTCAAATGCAGGATTTTTTCCAGAAAGTGTAGATTTAGAATTTAAATTTGCGGATTTAGTTTTAAATGATGTGAAGGAAATAGATATTTTAGGATCTTATGTTGATCAGGAATGTTATCTTGAAAAAGAATTAGCACATTGTAAGAAAATAGATATTTATGGATATTGTGCACCATTTGCATATAAAAAACCATGGACAAGTGCGTTAAAAGGAAAAAGAGTTTTGGTAGTACATCCTTTTACCGAATCAATAAAAAAACAATATGCAATAAGAGAAAAATTATATGACAACCAGGATGTTTTGCCGGAATTTAAGGAATTATATTTAGTTAAAGCAGTCCAAAGTATTGCAGGAAATGGAAAAAATACTGGATATAACGATTGGTTTGAAGCATTACATGCAATGGAACAAGAAATAGATTCTTATGATTATGACATTGCTTTAATTGGATGTGGAGCTTATGGTATGTCACTAGCAGCACATTGTAAGAGAAATGGGAAGATTGCAATTCACATGGCAAGTTGGGTTCAAATGTTATTTGGAATTTATGGGCAGAGATGGGCTGTTGATCAACCAGAATACGCAAATTTTATTAATGAATATTGGACGCGGCCATTAGAAAGTGAAAAACCTAAAAATGCGAATGTTGTAGAAAATGGAGCATATTGGTAATGAGGAGGGCGAAAATTAAAAATGAAAATATTGTACTTATGTAATTATAATCCTTGGGACAAAATTTCAGAACAGAAAATGCCCTCACATCATTTATTTGGAATACATCAGCTTATAAAAAAATATGAACATACATCTAATGGAATTAGAGGAATTCTAAAAATGGGGGGGGTATGTGGACTTTTATTGTGTTAAGCCATATTCTAATTATCCTAATATAATTGGAATGATTTTTAATGCATTATATGTATATAAAAAATCTTTTCAGTATGATTGTATTTACGATACGCTAAATACATGTTCATATATTCTTGGAAAACTGAAAAAAGCAAGATTATTGAAAACAAAATTAATTACAATTATGCATCATCCTAGTTATAGAAAACAACTTCAGAGTGGAGAATCTGATGCATATATCTTTTTTGAAAAATGTTATTACGACGAGGCTGTAAAAGATTGTCCTGCGAAAAAGCAAAAGTATCATGTAAATGAATGGTGGCCAGATACAGAATGGTATAAAAATATTTTAAAAGATAACTATGAAACAATTGGAAAAATAGATTTTATAGATAATGGAAAAACTCAGAGAGATCATGAACTTGTAATAAAATCATGTGATTCTGCAAAAATGTATTGTCTAATGCCGGAAAGCAATGAAGTTAAAGGAATTTATATAAAAGAATATAAAATGAATTTGAAAGATGATATAGAGCAAGTCTTTAGAAATAAAATGGCAAAAGTTATGCTTGTTCCAGTTCAGAAGCAAGATAAAACATTAGGACCAATTGGTATAACTAGTTTTATGGATGCAGTAGCGTTAAATATGCCGATTATCTGTAGCAATAATACTTGTTTTTCTCAGTATGTTATTCAAAATAAATTAGGTATCGTATATACAGCAGGTGACTTTGAGGAATTAGTGGAGGCAATGAAAAAATTTAATGATAATAAATATTATGTAAAATGTGTATCTAATATGAAGAAATTTTCACAGGGAAAATCTATTAACATATATTCTAGCAAACTTGAAAATATACTTAAAGAGGTAGTTCAGGAGGCATAAGATGAACAGTAAAATAAATTATATGGAAACTTATGAGCAGTGGTTAAATGATGATTTTTTTGATAAAGATATTCGTAAAGAACTCTCATTGCTTACAGATGTTAAAGAGATAGAAGATCGTTTTTATAAAAATCTTGACTTTGGTACTGGTGGTTTGCGCGGTATTATGGGGGCTGGAACTAATCGTATGAATAAATATACAGTTGGAAAAGCAACAAAAGGATTAGGAAAGTTTTTATTAAGTACGTATGGTCAGGAGTTATGTAAAAAGCGAGGAGTTGTGATTGGCTATGACACGCGAAACAATAGTAAATATTTTTCTACAGTGGCAGCAGATATATTAACTGGAATGGGGATAAAAGTTTATCTCCATGCAGAAGCAAGACCTACTCCTCAGTTGAGCTTTTCAGTTAAAATTTTGAAAGCATTAGCAGGAATAGTTATAACTGCGAGTCATAATCCTAAAGAGTATAATGGCTATAAAGTATATGATGAATTTGGGTGTCAGCTTGTTCCACAGCAAGCAAAACAAGTTATAGAATATGTAAATTCAGTTGAAGATTATCATTGTATTAATTTTGTTGGCAATAACGATTTATTAGAAATGGTGGAGGTTACAGATAATTTTGTTGCAGCGGTAATGAAACAAAGTCGTTATAAGAACAATGAAGCCAAAAGTAAGTTAAAAATTATTTATACACCGCTTCATGGAACTGGGTATATTCCAGTAATAAAAACATTAAATATGGATGGATTTACACAAATTAAATCTGTTAAAGAGCAGACTATTGCTGATGGAAATTTTCCAACTGTTGTTTCTCCTAACCCAGAGGATCGGCGAGCATTAGAGTTGGGAATTATGCAGGCGAAAGAGAATGATGCAGATATTGTACTTGGTACAGATCCCGATAGTGATCGAGTAGGTATTGCAGTCAAAAAATCTAAAGGTGAATATCAGCTAATGACGGGAAATCAAGTTGGGGCATTGCTGATGAAGTTTATTTTAGAACACACTAATGTGGAGGCATATGATAATCCAGCTATTGTTAAAACAGTTGTCACTTCTGAGTTAGGAGCGGATATTGCTAGACAATATGGAATTAATGTTTTTTCTACGTTAACAGGATTCAAGTTTATCGGAGAAAAAATAACTCAATTTGAAAAAGCTCAAATGAATGATAATAAAGCTCAAAATTATGATTTCCTATTTGGATACGAAGAATCTTATGGATATCTTGCTGGAACTCACGCTAGAGACAAAGATGCGGTAGTATCGAGTTTATTGATTTGTGAAATGGCGGCAGAAGCAAAGGAAAAAGGAATAACACTTCTTGATGAGATGAATAATATTTATAAAAAATTTGGGTATTATCGTGATGATTTAGATAGTTTTACATTAAAAGGAAAAGATGGAATAGAAAAAATAGCTTCGATGATGGAAAAACTTCGCACTACGAAATATATATTTGAAGAATCTGAAAAAATAATAGATTTTAGTAAGCCAGTTAAGGCAGAGGAAGGTTTTGGAAATCTTCCTACTTCAAATGTTTTAAAATATATATTAAAAGATGGATCTTGGGTTGCAATCAGACCGTCAGGAACTGAACCTAAAATTAAAATTTATTATAGTATAAAAGAGATTAATCAAAATATGGCTGAAAGAAAATTAGAGAAAATCAAAAAAGTTATTTATACTAAATTAGAATTAAATTAATACGAGGAGAAAAAATATGAATATTATTTTACTTTCTGGAGGTAGTGGAAAACGTCTTTGGCCTTTATCTAATGATGTAAGAAGCAAACAATTTATTAAATTATTTAAGGAAAATGATAATTATGAATCTATGGTACAACGAGTATATCGCCAGATTACATCTGTAGATTCTGAAGCGAAGATTACAATTGCAACTAGTAAATCTCAGGCTAGTGCTATAAAGAATCAATTGGGTGAAAGAGCATCTATTTGTGTTGAACCTTGTAGAAGAGATACTTTTCCGGCAATTGTTTTGGCTGCGGCATATCTTCATGATGAATTAGGAATAGAGGAAAATGAAGCTGTAGTTGTTTGCCCAGTAGATCCTTATGTTGAAAATACATATTACGAGGCTGTGAAAGAATTACAAAGACTTGCACAACAGGGAAATGCTAATTTAACGCTAATGGGAATTGAGCCTACTTATCCGAGTGAAAAATACGGATATATTATTCCTCAAAATGAAAATGTGGTCAGTAAAGTAAAAGAGTTTAAGGAAAAACCAGATGTAGAAACTGCGAAAAAATATCTTGATAAAGCAGCATTATGGAATGCTGGAATTTTTGCATTTAAATTAGGATACCTTTTAAAGAAAGCTCATGAATTGATTGCATTTGAGGACTATAAAGATCTTTTTAATAAATATGATACATTAACTAAGATTAGTTTTGATTATGCTGTTGTGGAAAAAGAAAACAGTATTCAAGTATTGCGTTATAGCGGAGATTGGAAAGATGTTGGAACTTGGAATATGATGTCAGAAGTTATGGCAGATAAAACAAAAGGTAAAGTTATTTTAGATGAAACATGTGAAAATACAAATGTGGTTAATGAATTAAATATTCCTATTTTGTGTATGGGCTGTAAAGATATGATTGTTGCAGCAAGCGGTGATGGTATTTTAATTTCTGACAAAGAGAGAAGTGGCTATATGAAACCCTATGTTGAAAGAATAGAAACTGATGCTATGTATGCAGAAAAATCTTGGGGAACATACACTGTAATTGATGTACAACCTGGATCTATGACTGTAAAAATATCGATGAAACCAGGAGAACATATGAGCTATCATATGCATAATTATCGTGAAGAAGTGTGGACCGTTGTTTCAGGAAAAGGAAAAGCAATGGTAGATGGAATGGAACAAATTTTGCGAACAGGCGATGTAATTACTTTGGCTGCGGGATGTAAACATACAGTTGAAGCAATTACAGCTCTTGATATGATTGAAGTTCAATTGGGAGAAGAATTGGATGTAGGAGATAAAATAAAATTTCCAGTAGAATAAAAATAAACAGTGAAGAGAGAAGATATAATATATGGAAGTTATGAAGTTATTACCTACGGGGAAAGATTATTTGTGGGGAGGAACACGACTTAATAAAGAGTATGGTAAAAATATTAATCTAAGTCCACTTGCGGAAACATGGGAATGTTCTGTACATCCAGATGGACCAAGTTATGTTGCAAATGGGGAATTTAAAGGGAAGACATTAGCAGAGGTATTAAAAAAACATCCTAATTATGTAGGAACTAAAAATCCAAAAGAGGAACTTCCAGTTCTTGTTAAATTAATTGATGCTAAAGAAAATCTCTCTGTACAAGTGCACCCCGATGATGAATATGCGAGGAAAAATGAAAATCAAAATGGAAAAACAGAAATGTGGTATGTAATTGATGCTGACGAAAATGCTAGTATAGTATATGGATTTAAACATCAAGTAACGTCAGAAATACTTCGCAAAGCAATAAATGGGGGAAATTTAGATAAATATTTGCAAAGTGTAAAAGTGCATAAGGGGGATACTTATTTTGTTCCAGCAGGAACCGTTCATGGTATTGGAAAAGGTATTTTGATTGCAGAAATACAAGAAAGTTCAAATATAACATATAGGGTGTATGATTATAATCGTATTGATAAAAATGGGAAAAGGAGAGAACTTCATTTTGATAAAGCTGTTAATGTTATGAATATGAAAACAGCAGTAGATATTAAACGAAAGTCACGTATGATAAGATACTATCCGGGATGTTCACGAGAAATTATATGTCGTTGTAAATATTTTGAGACCGAACGAATTCAAGTAACAAAAGCATTTTCCTTTTCAGTATTAAGTTCATCATTTCAAATAGTATTATGTTTGGATGGCTATGGAGAAATTCAAACAATGGATGATGAACAAAAATCATTACGATTTATTAAAGGAGAAACTATGTTCTTGCCGGCTGGATTGGGAAGATGTTTAATTTTAGGAGAGGTTGAAATTTTAAAAATAAGGTGTTAATTTGAAGTTTTTATAAAAGTTACACTAGTTACGGCTATCAGAAAACACATAAATAAAAAATTCTTATTGTGGATTTGTACAATTAAAAGATAAATATAGTTAGTGTAACTTTTGTATGCAAGGAGAGTGTGTGATTGAACGATAATATATTAGATCAGAAAATAAGTAGATATATAAAAGCCATTGCAATTATAATGATGGTGATACATCATTTTTTTGCCTTTCCGGATAGATGGTTAGAGAGTAATTTATTCATAACGGGGGGGTATATAGGCGGAAAGCCGGTAGAGCAGATGTTGGGTGAAATGTGCAAATTATGCGTATGCATATTTGCATTCATATCAGGATATGGTACATATATTTCTTTGAAAAAACGAGTTACTTTTGAGAAGCGAATTCTGTATGGTATAAAAAAAATGGTACAATTATTATCTATGTATTGGATTGCAATTGTATGTTTTTTTGTTCCAGTAGTATTCTGTTTTAGAAGTATTAGTTTAATAGAAATTGTAAACAATTTACTTTTAAAAAGTACATCATTAGTTCATACGGGATGGTATGTGTCGTTTTATATAAAGGCAATGACATGTATTTTACTTTATTCTCTCCTTGAAAAGGAGACCAATTGGATTTGGGATTGTATTGTATGTTTTGGGTTTCCAATGCTTCTAGAAGTATGTTCAACTGGCAATATGTTTTCACATTATTTTCCTACATTTATGTTAGGATATATATTTTCAAAATATAGCTTATACCAAGTTTATGAAAAAATGATTCGGAATCAAGCGTTAAAATATATGATAAGTATTGTTTTGTTGTTGGGATTACTTCTTGTGCGTTTAAAATATGGAGATATGATAGGTCTTATTTCTATGATTACGTTTATTGCACCGGTAATATGTTATGTATTAGATTTTATTTTGAAATATATTATACGATTTAAATATATAGAAAAAATATTATCAGTGCTGGCAAAATATTGTACATGGTATTGGTTTTTACATGCTATATTTCATGCTGGAATATTAATAATTCAAGAGCTTGGTTATTTGCCTCGAATACCAGTATTAATAATTATTTGGGTATTCTTATTATTAACTCCAATGGCCATGATATTACAAGATATTTATAATAACTATATAAGAATGATTAAAATTGTTTGGGATAAAATGCATTAACAATAAATATTTTAATAGATTTGTCGAGATGAGAGTTAGAGTTAATCAATGCAATACTAATCTCCAAACATTGTAGACATATAAAAGTTTTAATAAATTTCTGAAGCTTACTAATAATATTTAGAATTCGTGCTATAAGTGACTTATAAAAAGGAGTTATTTTATACAGCATCACGAAGTTGCAAGAATATTAACATTGTAAATTTTTCATAAGAGATGTTGATAATAAAGGAGAAAAATAATATGAAAATAACACTAGTTATCATGGCTGCCGGCATCGGTTCCCGATTCGGCGGCGGAATCAAACAACTTGCTCCAGTTGGATTGAATGGAGAAATTATCATGGATTATTCTATCCATGATGCAATTAAAGCAGGTTTCAACAAAATTGTTTTTATCATCCGTAAGGATATTAAGGACGCATTTAAAGAAGCAATCGGTGATCGTATTGAAAAGATTTGTAAAGATCTTGATGTAGAGATTGACTACGCATATCAGGAATTAAATGAACTGCCAGAAGGTGTGGAACTTCCGACAGGACGTACCAAACCTTGGGGAACAGGACAGGCTGTTCTTGCTTGTAAAGAAGTTCTGCATGAGCCATTTGCAGTTATCAATGCAGATGACTACTATGGAAAAGAAGCATTTGTTAAGCTTCACGATTTTCTTGTAGACTATACACCGGAAAAAGCCAATCAGTTCTGTATGGCAGGTTTCATTTTGAAGAATACGTTAAGTGAAAATGGAGCCGTTACAAGAGGTATCTGCGAGACAAATGAGGAAGGTTATCTCACAGCAGTACATGAAACTTCCAATATTGTTAAGACTCCAGAGGGTGCAGCAGTAGACAACGATGGACAGCTCACTTCAATTAATGCGGAATCCTACGCATCCATGAATATGTGGGGACTTACACCGGAGTTCATGCAGACTTTAGAGGATGGATTTAAAGAGTTCTTTGCTAACATGGGAGACAAAGATATTCTGAAAGCAGAATATTTACTGCCAATCTACATAGACGAACTTCTTCAGGCAGGCAGAGTTTCCGTAAAAGTGTTAGATACGAATGACAAATGGTTCGGAGTAACCTATAAAGAGGATAAAGCCTATGTAGTGAAATCATTTGCCAAGCTGATAGAAGTTGGTGTATATCAGAAAGATTTGTTTGAAGATTTGAAATAAGAATGAAAACCAAGATGAATAAAGCGGAGAAAAGAAATGGAAATTTTTAAAAGTATAGTAACCAATGTTCTCACAGCTCTTTACCAGCCATTTTGGTTTGCAGTACTCCTTACGATATTCATTTTGTTTTTTTATATGTATGCATATCATCCGATCGACACCGGAAAAGGAATTAAATCGGCTTGTCTTGCCTGGATTCGTACATTTAAGAATTCCTTGTTTTTTCGTAAACTATTTTGTCTTGTATTTTTTACGGTAATGATTCTGTTTCGAACTTTACTAAACCGTAATATGTGGATGAATTCCCTTTCTGACGTGATGGCTGGCTGGTGGATTTGGGAGAAACAATCGGATGGAACAGTGACATTAACAACAGAATGTTTTGAAAACATTGCCCTTATGTTGCCATTTACTTTTCTGCTCATGTGGACTGCCAAAGAGAAACTTTTAAAAGCAAAAGGTAGACAAATTTGTTTTACAAGTATCTTTTGGTATAGCATAAAGGCTGCATTTCTTTTTTCATTGACGATAGAGTTCCTGCAGCTTTTCTTGCGGCTTGGGACATTTCAGCTTTCGGATTTATGTTATAATACGCTTGGAGGAGCGATGGGAGGAGTGTTGTATTGGATGGGATGGAAGGTAAAAAAACAGTAAGATAAAACAGAGGACAGCTATCAGAGCATCGTGGGATAGCAGGGAATCCTCTGTTTTAGGTGCAAGACGATTGGATTCACATGAAAATAGGAGTTATAAGATGGCAGGAAGACCAAAAAAGAAACCAGAATATAATCCAGAACTTCAATTTAATAATTTTCTTCAAGAATTAAGAGATGCCTATGAAGAGGCAGATTCCTTAAGATCACTGGCAGATGAGTTAAATATTAGTCTGCTTAAACTTCGTAAGTTACTTATTACTGCAGATGTATTCACATCAGATATATGTACAGAAATCAATGATCTGCATCAGTCAGGAAAAAACATTCCGGAGATTATGAAACTCACAGGTCTTTCCAGAGCATCGGTTCATTCCTATTTGCCCTACACTAAGGGGCTTTATAATGCAGCAGAGATAAGTCTAAATGCGGAGAGATGCAGGACATATAAGATTCGACAAGAGCAGGTTCGGCTTCTAAAGGAAATACCATCAGTGGAAAATCTGTGGCAGGCTGTTATTGCATTTCAGGAGTATCCATTTAAAACAGCAACAGGATTACCATTTCGGTATAAATTAAAGGTTGGTAAAAACGGAGAGTATAACAGAGAGCTGCTGATAGATCGTAGAGAGAAAAGTAAGAGTCTTGCCTGGAGTAGTGTGGTGCTGGCATTTGAAAATAGTAAGAGGATTTCAGAAGAAGTGAAGAAACCGAAGGCACTTGGAGATATTAGAGGAGTTTCATATATTTATCCGATACTATGGCGATTTGGTTTGATCAGAGTTCCGGAAGCAATAGAGAAGAAAATGGGAAAGCAGAGATAAATCCCTGCTTTATTGCTCATAAGCGATTGGATTGACATGAATATATTAAAGAGTTTCTCGTAAAATAGAAAATGCATCAATGATGGGAATGCTGTTTCTGTGAGTATAAGAGCCTCATAGAACAGCATTTTTTTATTTGTAATAAGCTAAACAGATATGGTATACTTATGTTCAAAGTAATGTGCAGTGGATATATATGGGAAGAATGATAGAAATATATTGAATATTGGAGTTACAAAATTAAGATAAGAAAGGTATAAAAATGAATATTCTGCTGGTCGGAGGCTCCTGCAGCCTGATAAACAGTATGATTCTGAAATTAAGAAAAGAGGGACACAGAATTTTTCTGCTGACGGGAGATAAATATAGACATAATAAATATGAAAGAGTATTTGAAAAATACGAGTTTTCTTATGATTGCGAGAATCTGAATGATATTCTGGAAAGTGTAAATGCAGATGTAACAATTCTTATGGGTGCGTTTGATACAAATTACCGTTGGAATGGGGAGGAAAGAGAGATAGTTCTTTTTATTTCTCATCTTGTCAATATTCTGGTTGCTTATTCAGTAAAAAACAAAAAAAGATTGATTTTTCTTTCTTCAGATGAAATTTATAATGGAAACTACACGGAAGATATAAAGGAAGAAGAACCCTTTTCCGGAGTGGGAATCAGAGCGGATGCACTGTCACAGGCAGAAGAGATCTGCGATAATTTCAGAATCAATAGAAGTCTGGATATTATAACTTTGCGTCTGGATCATCTCTACAATATTCCGAAAGAGAGAAAAGACGTAAATAATATTTGTGCAGATATGTGTCTGAACTGCATGTGTGACGGGCATATTAAGGCAAAAACAGACCATACATTTTCACTTCTCTATGAAAATGATGCAGTAGAGTATATTTACCAGTTTATAAAAACCAGCAACCACAAATATAGTCTTTATAATTTATCTTCTAATGATGTAGTAAGTGAAGTAAAACTTGCAGCTATGATTCAGAAAGCTATGGAAATCGAATCGAATATTGTCGCTTTTTCCGACAGTAATGGAAGATGTGTTTTGTCGGGCAATCGTTTTGAAAGAGAATTTGGAGTTCATGCATTTGGTAATCTTGAGAAGAATATAAAAGACATGGTTTCTTATATGAAGAAACATGAATCAGTTTTCCTGAAGGGGGATGACTTAAAGCTTTCATGGTGGAAAATGCTTTATGAAAAATGGAAATGGCTGATCAGGACACTTTTTCCGTTTTTCGAGAATCTGGTATGTTTTGTTCCGTTTTTCATGATGAATAACAGGACTGTGGGCAGTGAATATTTTGCAAATCTGGATCCGTTTCTTTTGTATGTGCTGCTATTTGCAATTGTATATGGGCAGCAGCAGGCAACGTTTTCTGCAATATTGGCAGTTGCAGGTTATATGTTCCGGCAGATGTATACCAGAAGTAGTTTTGAGGTACTGATAGATTATAACACTTATGTCTGGATCGCACAGCTTTTTATCCTGGGGCTTGTAGTAGGATATATGAGAGACCAGATACGTATCATGCGCCTGGAGAGTCAGGAACTGGAAGAACATTTGCACAGACAGATTGTGGATATCCGGGATATCAATGAAAGTAATGTCCGTGTAAAAGAGGTCATGGAGCAGCAGCTGATCGACCATAAGGACAGTATCGGTAAAATTTACAGCATTACAGCAGGACTGGAACAGCGTATGCCGGATGAGGTTATTTTCTATGCAGTGGAAATGCTGGGAAAACTTATGAAGACAAAGGATGTAGCCCTCTATAATGTGGTCAGTAAAGATTATGCCCGTATCTTTTCTGCAAGTTCCCAAAAGGCGAGAAGTCTTGGAAATTCAATCCGTTACAGGGAGATGACGGACATTTATGATGCATTAAAAGAGCAGAAGGTATATATTAATAAGAAAATGGATGAGCAGTATCCACTTATGGCAAGAGGAATCTACGAAGGTGAAGAGGTACAGATGATCGTTATGATGTGGGGACTAAGCTGGGAAAAAATGACCCTTGGACAAGCCAATTTTCTTACAGTCGTCAGCTATCTGATTCAGAATGCAGTCCTCAGGGCACAGAGATATATGCAGGCACTGGAAGAGAAGCGTTATAGCCAGAATTCCAGAATCTTGGAACCGGAAGCATTTAAGTCCCTGGTTCAGGCATATATGAAGGCAAAACTGAAAAATCTTGTAGAATGTGTATTAATTAAAGTAGATGTTCCGAACTCGGAATATCAAAAAACGGATGAGCAGATGTCCGGATATATGAGGGACAGTGATTACATGGGAATGCTGCCTGATGGAAATCTGTATGTCCTGCTTACCAACACAACCAGAGAGGGTGCTGTTATTGTACAGGACAGATTTGAGAAGAATGGCTATAAAACAGAATACGTGGAGATGATGTCAGTATGTCACAGAGAATGAAGCTGTTTATTTTCCTGCTGATCATAAATCTGATCGTGGTTGTGTTCTATCTGATCTGGAATTATATCCGCAGAAAAGAAAAAATCGGAAGTGTATGGATGAAGGCAGTTATGATGCTTTTATGTCCGGTGACAGGTCCTGCGTTTGTATTCCTGTCATTCCTGCTTTTTAAGTTATTTTCTTCCCAGGGTATGGATTTGTCGGACGTTGTATTTAGCAAAGACAGGAAAGAGAATTTCCTCCGTCCTGATGAGGAAATGGAGAGAAATATGGTTTCTTTGGAAGAAGCCCTGGAAGTTACAGATAAGAAGAGCCTTCGTACTTTGATGCTGAATGTGATCAGAGGAGATTACCGCAATTTTCTTGCGGCGATTAATCTGGCATTAAACAGCGAGGATTCAGAGACTGCCCATTATGCAGCATCTGTTCTTCAGGATGTATTGAATGATTTTCGAAGTAAAGTACAGACAGATTATCTTTTATGCCAGGAAGAAAATGAACAGCAGGTGGAAAATTGTATAAAACTTGTTGAATATATGAATCCGATTCTGGAACAGCAGGTACTTACAAATCTGGAACAGCGTTCCATGGCAGAGAGGATGCAGGAGGTGTTGCAAAAAGCCTGGGAACTTGATAAGATAAAAATCAGCAGTACTGTCTATGAAAAGGTCTGCCAGCGCCTGTTGGAAGTAAAGGATTATGAGAAATGCACACTGTGGTGTGACCGGGCAATGGAACAATATCCGGGAGTTTTGTCCAGCTATACCTGTCAGATGAAACTCTATTTCTCATGTGGAAAGAAAGAGAAGTTCTTTCAGGTTATGCAGGAACTTCGAGATTCGGATATTGCGATTGATAATGAAACCCTTGAACTGATCAGAACATTTATGTAGAGTAAAAGGATGAACAGATATGTCAATGACAACTCTGGTTATATTAAGATTTGCAGGTATATTTGCTGCTTATACAGGTTTAACAGTTTTGTTACCTGCGATTATGTTTCGTCGGATACTGGCAGGCAGAGGACTGTCAGAGCAGTTTCTGATGTGTTATACATTTGGAAATTTTTATATTATAAATATTGTGTTTGCAGTCCAGCTTTTGCATATTTCAGGTTTCTGGGCACTTGTATTGTTTACTGCTGTACCAGGGATTCTGATCTGGAGCAGGGTGAACAGGGTTTCTCTAAGAGAACTCTGCATAAAGACAGGAATTATCTGTAAGAAAATACTTCAGGGAAGTATGGGAATGAGGGGGGCTTTATACAGAGTCTGTAACAGGATTAAGGCAGTATTAAAACGCTCAGTCCGTCTGTTTTATTACAAAGTAATCTGTAATACGCTTCAGTGGATTCTGGTAGGGGCAGTTATTATAGCTTTGTTCTGGATTTATGGAAGAAACCTGTTGCTCACTTATGGATATTGTGCTTCAGATATACCGGTACATTTGAACTGGATTAATGAGATGGTCAGAGGAAATCTTTTTTCCGATGGTGTATATCCGTTTGGATTTCACTGTATGATATATTATCTTCATACAGTTTTCAGGGTTGATACGTATGCGATTCTGTGTGTGTTCTATCTTGTACAGGTATTCTTTATTCATATGGTACTTCTTGCTGTGATGAAATTGTTATGCAGATCATTGTATCTGCCATATGCAGGAGTGCTTGTATATATATTGGGAAATCTCTGGGCAAAACAGACATATAGTCGTTTTGGGGCATCACTGCCACAGGAATTCGGAATGATTTTTGTGATTCCGTCTGTTTACTTCCTGATCAGTTTTTTTCAGACAGAGAAGGAGAAACTGAAAACCAGAGAAACAAAGCTGCTCTCAGGATGCTTTGCGCTGGCTTTTGCGCTGACTCTGGCGATTCATTTTTATGGAACTATGATTGCAGGGCTTTGCTGTATTGGAATTGCTGTCGGTTTTTGTCCGCGCTTCCTGAATAAAGAGTATTTTAAACGAATTATGATGACTGGTATTATCAGTGTATTTCTGGCTGTGCTTCCTATGGGGATTGCATTTGCAGGAGGAACACCTCTGCAGGGCTCACTTGGCTGGGGATTAAGCGTCATCAATGGTGGCAAATCAGATACTGAGGATGAAGAAGCTTCTTCAGAGGATAATACAATCCAGGATATAACCATGGAAGAGATGGCAGCGCGTCTGAATGAAAACTCGAAGAATAATATTAAAAGTAATAATGCGAAATCAATGCAGACAAAAAGGATTCCTGCTATGACGGAAACTCCGGAGAAAATAAAAAACACCTGGAATATGATGGCTCAGCGTATCGGGGAATTTATCATAAACTTGCCGGAACAATGGTGTGCATATGCGGTACTTATCGGAATTGCAGTTGTCATTCTGCTTGGTCTGATATTTATTATCCTGCGAAAGACTACTTATGGTGAGATGCTTATGTCAGCAGGATTCTGTATGGGAATTCTCACATTGTTGCTCTGTGCATCAGGGCTCGGACTTCCGATGCTGATGGATCCTGCCAGATGTAGTATTTATTATGTGTATCTTCTGATATTAACGCTGACAGTTCTGATGGATGGAATTCTTTATCTGATTTTTATGCATCGTTTATTTACAATTCCGCGAAATGTGTTATCTTTTATCTTGACTGTGTTCATTGTTGGGAGTATGCTCCATCAGGGAATGATCAAAATGCCGGGATTTGGTTCAGATTATGTATCTAATGGAGCATTGACGTGTCTGTCGAATATTATTAAAGAAAATAAAGACAAGACATGGACGATTGTATCAGCAAATGATGAGACACAGATGGGGCTTGATCATGGCTGGCATTACGAGACAATTACCTTCCTTCGAAATATGGAGTATATGAATAAAGACACTAAATTGATTATTCCGACAAAGAATGTATACTTCTTTATAGAAAAAATCCCACTGAATTATGCGGTACTTTACTCAGGCAGTGGTCAGTCCATTTCGAAAAAGGCAGCCAGCCAGTCATTACCAAATTCAGGTGGAATAACTATGTATCAGGGGGAGGGAAGATGGATTCTGATGTCCCGGATGTATTACTGGGCACAGGCATTTAAGGAGAGATATCCCAATGATATGAAGGTATATTATGAATCAGAAGATTTTGTGTGTTATGTAATGCCACAAAATATGTATCATCAGTATAATTTTGCAATAGATTACGGTTATAATCAGTTCCGGACACAGGAGGATAAAAATTAATATAATGGTTTCCAAAAGAAATTTTTTTAGTATTACAATCATGATGTTTGTTCTTTTATTTTTGTTTCAGTTTTCTATGGTTATCAGAGACAGACAGAACACATATGATGTAAATTCAAATTTCACGATAAGGCAGAAAGATGGTAAAAATGTCTGGAAAAATAAACAGATAGATCCTGTGGCTGTCAGAACAACAGACAGAAGCTATGCTCTTTTTGTGGGAGACAGTTCATCGGATATGGCTACAGCCGTAAGCAGATGGTGCATTTATGCAAAGTGGGATATGGCACAGTGCAGAAATCTGGAGGATTACCAGGAGAATGATAAGGCATTGCCGGGGATGCTGATACTGGAATCAGAGAAATATGCACTTGGTGATAATCTGGAAAAATTAGAGAAACTGGAACAAAAAGGTGTGATCATTGTTTTTGGATGTCTGGAAAATCCAAAGAATATTGAAAAAAATCAGGAACTGATGGATTTTCTGGGGATTTATAAGGTTGTGTCTGAGAAAACAAAACTGACAGGTGTGAAACTTTTTGAAGGTCTTCTGCTGGGCGGAGAAGTAGTCTATGAAACTCCGAAGGAAAAAGAAGAGAAAGAACGTCAGGATCTGCAGCTGGAGATACCATGGTATCAGGTAGGAAGCGGTACGAAAACATATATGGTCGGACTTTTGGATCATAGTAAACAAAAAACTCAGGTGGAGAATGAAGATCTTCCTACGATTTTTTGGAGAAATGGAATCAAGGGTGGAAGTGTTTTTTGTATAGTGGGAGACTATATGAAGGACAGCACAGCACTGGGACTGTTGAATGGTATGATAACAGAGGCTTCTGAGTATTATATTTATCCGGTAGTAAATGCCCAGAATCTCTCAATGATCAATTTTCCGGCATTTGCAGATGAGAATGATGAAGAAATGATGAAACTGTACAGTCAGTCTGTGACAGGTATGACCAGAGATATTATGTGGCCATCACTGGTATCCATTGTAGAAAAAGGAAAGCTGAAAATGACCTGCTTTATGCAGCCACAGGCAGATTATGAAGATGGTATAGAGCCGGATACAAAAGATATGATATTTTACCTGAAGCAGATGAAAGAGCAGGAAGCGGAAGTAGGACTTTCTCTTGAGTATAAAAATGCAGGTTCTTTGCGGGAAAAACTGGATCAGGATGCAGACTTTTTTCAGAAATCGGACAGCAGTTATAAATATGGAGCTGCTTTTGCGGAAGAAAGGGATTTGGATACGATAACAGGATTGATGAATACCGAATTGTTGAAAAATGTAAGTACACTGGTATGTGAATATACAGAGAAAGAGCCAGTGGTTTCTTATTGTACGGATTCTGTAACTTTACAGTCTGTGACAAGTGATGGGATGAATTACAGTTATAGTGATGATATTCGGATGAGAAGTATCCAGAGTTCGCTGGCATATACGAATGTTATGTTAAATATGCATGATATTTTCTGGCCGCAGCAGAAAACTGACAGATGGCAGATTATGCAGAAGCATTTTTCCAGTAATATCCTTACCTATTGGAAAAACTTTACAGGTTTTGACAGTATGACTCTTTCAGAAAGCAACACTAGAATCAGAACTTTTCTGAATCTGGATTTCTCAGAGTCCAGAACAGAGAATGAGATTACGTTGGAAACTTCTGAGAAAGGAAGCTGGTTTCTTCTCAGGACGCATGGAGAAGAAATCGCAGAAATAGAAGGCGGTACAGAAAAGGAAATAGAAGATGGAACTTATCTGATCCAGGCGCAGGATACTACTGTGAAGATTCAGATAAAAACATCAGGACTTCATTATGACAGATAGCTGTTATGACAGAGAGGAAATGAGCAGAAAAGTATGAAAGTTTGTATTGTGGCAGAGGGCTGTTACCCATATGTGGTCGGAGGTGTTTCCGGCTGGATCAACAGTCTGATCAGATCTTTTCCGAATGTAGAATTTATATTGCTGGCAATTGTGGCGAACAGATCCTTCAGGGGGAAATTTGTCTATGAGTTGCCGGAAAACCTTACACAGGTTTATGAAGTATATCTGGATGACTGTGAATGGGAAAGCGGAAACAGAAAAAGAAAATCTTTAAGGCAAGTCCATCTCTCTCATAAAGAATATGACGAAATGCTGAATATGGTGCTGAACCGGAGGACAGACTGGGGTGTGATTTTTGACCTGTTTCACAGAAAGCATCTTTCTGTAGATGCTTTTCTTATGGGAGAGGATTTCTTCAGGATTGCCAGGGAGTGCTATGACCGTAATTATTCAAATATTAATTTCTCGGATTTCCTCTGGACGCTGCGCTCCATTTATCTGCCGATGTTCTGGGCACTGAGAATGGATGTACCGAAGGCGGATTTGTATCATTGTGTGGCCACCGGTTATTCTGGAATTCTTGGAAGTATGGCAAAACATTTTCATGGAAGTTCATTACTGATCTCCGAGCATGGGATTTATACCAGAGAAAGGGAGGAAGAGCTGATCAAAGCTTCCTGGGTAAGGGGAGTATATAAGAATATCTGGATTGAACAGTTTAAGAAGATGTCACTTCTTGCATATGAAAAGGCAGATATGGTAACCTGTCTGTATGACCATGCAAAGGACCTGCAGATGGAATTGGGATGTCCGCCTGAGAAGATCAGGGTGACACCAAATGGGATCAATACACAGACGCTTGCAGATCTTCCCGGCAAGACAGAAGAAGAGAAGCAGTTTATCAATGCCGGGGCTGTACTTCGTGTAACTCCTATCAAAGATGTTAAAACCATGATACAGGCATTTGCTTTTGCCAAAAAAAAAGTAAAAAATATGAAGCTCTGGATTATGGGACCGGCAGATGAAGATAAAAAATATGCAAAAGAATGTTATGATCTGGTAGAATCCCTTGGGGTTCAGGATGTGGAATTCACAGGAAGGGTTAATGTAAAGGATTACCTGGGCAAGATGGATTTCACACTGCTTACCAGTATCAGTGAAGGACAGCCTTTGACAATCCTTGAGAGTTATGCGGCTCACAAACCTGTAATTGCCACAGATGTGGGAAATTGCAGGGAACTGATCTATGGAAATAATGACGGATTTGGGGAAGCGGGAATCCTCACACACATTATGAATATAGAAGAGATCGCCCATGCAATGGTTACCATGTCTGTAAATGAGAAAGACAGAAGGCGTATGGGAGAAGCAGGATACAGACGTGTAAATGCACTTTACAGGATTGATCAGATGAAGGAAGTATACAGAGAAATATACAAAGGATTTTCAGACAGACAGAATCTTTCGTGGACAGAAGAACCCTTTCAGATCAGTGTGCATGAAAAGATGATGTAAATGAAATCATAATGTGACTGAGATCGGGATAACAAACATAAGATAAGCAATTACGGGATGGAGAGGACATATGGCAGGAATAGGTGTAAAACTTACAAATATCTATAAAAAGAATACGCTGACTACTGATATCATAGGTGCGGGATACAGTATGGTCGTTACAATCGCCCCCATGCTGCTGGTGATCGGTGCGCTTATGATCATGGAGTATTTTCTGGATTTCTCTTCAGTAGGTTATGTTACAAGAGAACTGTTTTCCTGTACGGTTCTGTATATATTTATTTTTTCCCTGCTTACGGCGTCTCCGTTTAACTCTGTATTATCCAAATATATGTCAGATGTGATCTATGAAGAGACATATGAAGATATTTTGCCGTGCTATTATGTGGGCATGCTTTTGAATATTTCACTGAGTGCTCTTGTGGGAATTCCATTCTGTATCCGGGAGTATCTGGTTGGAAAAGTGGATATTATTTATGTTTTTACAGGTTATTGCGGATACATTGCCCTGGTTCTTGTGTTCTATTCTATGTTGTACCTGTCTATCTGTAAGGATTACAAAAAAATATCATTCTTCTTTGCCGTTGGTATGACAGTGACAGTGTTTTTATCTTTTCTGCTTGTAAAAGTATTTCATTGGGGTATTACATATGGAATGCTGTTTTCGCTGACAATTGGATTTTGGCTGATCGCCTGTCTGGAAATGTCGGTAGTCCGGAGTTATTTTAAGGAAAACAGTGGAAAATACAGACAGGTTCTGGTCTATTTTAAGGAATATTGGCCGTTGGTGGTTACAAATTTTCTTTACATTTTAGGACTTTATGTACACAATTTTGTTTTCTGGACAACAGATCTTCACATGATAGTAGTAAAATCTTTTGTATGTGTGACAACATATGATATGGCAACCTGTCTTGCAATGTTTACAAATATCTCTGCAAGTGTTATCTTTATCAGTAGAGTTGAGATGTATTTTCATGGCAGATATAAAGCATACTCAGAAGCCGTTATCGGTGGAAGAGGAGCTGATATTGATATTACAAAGAAGGGGATGTTCCGTGCTCTTTCCGAAGAGCTTATGAGTCTTGCCAGAGTGCAGTTTATTATTACGCTGGTGATCTTTCTGATCTGTATGATTTTTCTTCCGCAGCTTGGTTTTGGAGGAATGACAATGAGGATATATCCCTGTCTGGCGTCAGGATATTTTATCTTGTTTCTGATGTATGCGGAGATTATTTTCATGTATTATTTTAATGACATGAAGGGTTGCGTATTGACGGGACTGGTGTTTTGCCTTATCACACTGGTGGGAAGTATAATATCTTCTCATTTTACAGAGATATGGTATGGGGCGGGGCTTGTTGTCGGGAGCTTTGCCGGATGGACAGTGGCTTATGGAAGACTTCGGTGGATGGAGAAACATCTGGATGTCCATATATTTTGTAACGGTCATCTGCTGAAGAAGAAAAAAGGTGATTGTCCGTCACCAAAAGTATTTGACAGATATGAATAGTAAGAAAGGAACGAAAGAAAAAAATGGAAGTGGGAGATATACTGAGGTTATTTGTGATCGTATCAGGAGTGTTTATGGTTGTGAGGGCAATTCTGTCACTTGCAAAGAGAAAGATGACAGAACCATTTTGTCTTGCATGGGTGTTTTTGTCTGCATTAATGATTCTTTCAGGTGCACTTTTAAATCCATCTCAGATGAAGCGTTATGTCAGTACACGCGGACTGATTCTGACTATAATAATTGTGTCAGGTGTTCTGTGGGGATTATGGTTTATCAGTACGCAGGTTTCTATCCTGAAAAGAAAAGATCAGGAGCTTGCCATGCAGGTTTCTTTATTAAACAATGATTACGAGAAAATCATCAAAAAACTGGAAAAATTAGAGAAAGAAAAATAAAAATATGAAAAAAGTACTGTTTGTAATTAATACTCTTGGAGGTGCAGGCGCAGAGAAGGCATTACTGGAACTGCTCAAAAGATTTACCCCGGACCGGTATGAGGTGGATCTGTACGTGCTTCTGGAACAGGGAGAACTGATCAGTCAGGTACCGGGTTATGTAAATATTCTGAACAGGGACTATATGGCAGAATCAGTTCTTTCAGCAGAGGGAAAGAAGGAATTGAACAAAAAAGTCTTTATGCGCCTGTTTACGCATGGGGCGTTGTTTAAAAATATACCATATCTGATAAAGAATGCAGTTGCTATGCTGGGCAGAAAAAAGATATATCCGGACAAGCTTTTATGGCGTGTCATGTCGGACAGTGGTATGAAGCTGAACAAAAGTTATGACATGGCAGTTGCTTACCTGGAAGGCGGTTCTACATATTTTGTCCATGATCATGTTACGGCAGAGAAGAAGTTTACATTTTTACATGTAGATTATAAATACGCCGGTTACACCAGAGAACTGGACCGAGATTGTTATCTGGATTTTGACAGGATTTTTACGGTATCCGGAGAAGTAAAGATGGTGTTTAATGATGTGTATCCAGAATGCAGAAACAAAACTCTGGTATTTCACAATCTGATCGACAGGGAGGAAATCTGCAGAAAGGCAGAGCTTCCAGGCGGATTTAGTGATGCATACAGTGGAAAGAGGATATTGACAGTGGGAAGGCTGACTGCACAGAAAGCATATGAATTGGCAATTGATGCGATGAAGCTCCTGAAGGATCAGGGGATAAAAGCACGCTGGTATGTTCTGGGCGAGGGAGAATTACGAAATAAGCTTCAGCAGAAAATAGACAGTCTTGGACTGAAGGAAGATTTTCTGTTGCTGGGTGCGAAGGAGAATCCTTATCCATATTATAAACAATGTGATCTGTATGTGCATGCAACCCGGTTTGAGGGAAAAAGTATTGCAATACAGGAAGCTCAGATTCTGGGCTGTACGATCCTGGTATCTAACTGCAGCGGAAACCGGGAGCAGGTGGAGAATGGAACAGATGGTGTATTGTGTCAGCTGTCATCAGAGGAAATAAGCAGAAATATAGCTGAACTGCTGGGAAATGAAGAGAAATGCAGAGAATATGGAAAAAAAGCTACAGTCCGGATATCCGATGAACAGGGAGATATCCTGAAACTGTTTGAGATAGCATAAGAAGAGAGAGAATAGTATCTATGGAGAACAGAAAAAACGTTGGAAAAGAAGCAAAAAAAGAAGTCCTGATCATTATTCCGGCATACAATGAGGAAAAAACAATCGTTCCGCTTCTGGAAAAACTGGAACAGCCGGAGATAGCGCAGGTTGCAGATGTACTGGTCGTGAATGATGCGTCTCAGGATAAGACAAATCATGTGACTAAAAAGAGAAACCATACGGTGATTACCAATGTATTTAATCTGGGTTATGGGAGTGGTCTGCAGCTTGGTTATAAATATGCGGTGCGTAAAGGATACAGCTATGTTATACAAATGGATGCAGACGGTCAGCATGACGTATGTAACCTTCTGGAAATCTATAAGGAATTGCAGAAAGAGGATGAGAATGGGAAATTGCCGGATATTGTCCTTGGATCAAGATTCATGGAAGGAAGTTCTGGATTTTCGGTTTCATTTGCCAAAAAGATTGCATTTGTATGGTTTCGTATAATGTTGAAAACAGGAACTGGAAGAAGAATTACAGATCCGACTACCGGTCTTCAGGGATTAAACTGGAGAACCTTCCGTTTTTATTCGAAATATAATAATTTTGATGACAAATATCCAGATGCAAATATGCTTATGCAGATGTTGCTTCTTGGGTTCAGGGTCAGAGAAATTCCCGCAGTGATGCATGTAAGGACTACAGGAGTCAGTATGCATTCTGGACTGAAACCAGTACTCTATATGTTCAGAATGACGTTTTCAATCCTGGCTGTGTGGATCAGGGAAAAGATTCTTAAGATGGATGAGGATAAAATACGTGAGCTGGAAAAATATAATGAATAAAAACAACTGGGTATTCCAACAGGTGGAACTCATCGAGAGTAATGTCTGCCTGGAAAATCCAGGCAGAGGATGGTATGGAATCTATACGTTTGTTGTTCAGGATTCCATAAATCCAGAAGAACTGAGATGGAGTCTGAGAGATGGAGAACTTCTTGCACTGGTATTGCTGGATATCAGTATATATCGCAGTATGCAACTGGATGAGAATGCCCTGAATAATATCAGAAGCATTCTCAGTTTTTTTATGTATTACAAAAAAGATGTGATTCTGCGGCCGGTTTATGATCGGGAAGGAAAAGGGCGTGAATGTGAGCCGGATAGATTTGAACAGGTGCTGGAGCATTTACAGCAGATTGGTGGTTTGCTCCGGGATATGCAACATTCGGTATTCATCTTCCAGGGGATGCTTGCCGGAAGCTGGGGAGAAATGCATGATTCCAGATATCTGTCACCAGAGTGTATCAATCGAATGTGGAACTGTATGCGGCAGTATTTGGGAAATGAGATATATCTTGCTGTACGTACTCCGGCGCAGTGGAGAACTTTGAGAAGTGAAAAAGAATTCAGACAAAAGAAATATGCGCATCTGGCATTATTTGATGATGGGATTCTGGGTTCCATGACTCATCTGGGAACCTTTGGAACTGAACTCAGGGAGGCGGCAGGCTGGGCACAGGCGTGGACAAGAAAAGAGGAAATGGAATTTGTTAATTGTCTTACAGAAGATATGCCATGTGGTGGAGAAGTAGTAGCCTGTACTGAGAACGACAGAATGTATGAGGCAAAGTTCATAGTCAACGAGTTAAAAAAGATGCATATTACTTATTTGGACAGTACCTATGATATGAAAGCACTGGATTTATGGAAAAGTATATCGTGGGATGGATTTGATAATTTGAAAATATGGAAGGGATACAGCCTCTATGAGTATATAGGAGAACACCTGGGATATCGGCTTGTAGTGCGAACTGTGGAGTTGAAACCGATTCGAAGAGGAAGAGCAGAATTTATGTTTGAAATTGAGAATACCGGGTTTGGAAGGGTATTTCAGGAAACAGAATTGTTTCTGATAATGAAAAACAGGAATGAGACCAGAGAAGTTCCGATATCCATGGATATGAGAAAAATCCAGGCAGGAACCAGGATATGTGGAAAAACAGTGATTAAATTAATGGAGGGCAGAGTATCCTTGAAACTTCAGAGAAAAAAAGATGGACGGATCATTCATTTTGCAAATAAAAACAGTACAGACACCCTTTACCTGGGAAGTCTGCACTGTGGAAAAATTTATCTTAGTGAAGAATAAGAGTACCTACAGGAACTGTCTTGCTGTTTTCTGCCCCCTGATTGGCAAAGTGGATAGAATTTTCTGTGTATGGATCTTCCATACGCAGTGAAATGGAGTAAGTTCCTTTTCTCAGGGAACGGATATCCAAATCTGTTTTAAATGTGGAGCAGTCATTGCCTGCTATGGTACGGTTGTCAATATTTGTTTCTATTTTCTTTGATTTTCCGGTACTTTCATCAGTGAGGAACAGAACAGTATCGAATCTGGTATATGCGGAAGAAAATCCTGTGTTTGCAATTGTTATATAAAGAGAGGCTGTGTCACTCAGGACGGAGTGAAAATCAACAGAGGATTCTTTCATAACATACCGATAACCAAGGTGTGTACTTATATAATCGTACCCTGTACATCCGGAAAAAACGTCTGTCCGTGATCCTGTATAAGTGGAATTCTTCCATTTATCCAGAACTGCGGGATCGTGTTCGGAATTCAGGTAAGATATATGCATCTGTGAAAGGTCGGCAATCGCATTGTCCAGATCGTTATATTCATTATCAACTGTAACCTCACCCCCATTAGGAACATATTGGCAGAGTTTGTACTGGAAAAGAAGTTCCTCACTTCGTGTGCCTTGCTCATCCAGATTACTGTCCGGCTGTAAAGGGGTATCATCGTAAGTACCCAGATCATAAACAGAACCAAGCATGCCGTCATTAAAAAGACTGAGTCTTGCCTGCAGGCTGCCATTGCCGGCATCTGTACTGGACAGGGGCGTTCTGGTGCGGAGTATGCCACGCAGCTGACCAGGAGTGCGGACTGCCAGAAAAATATCAGAGGAAATATTCTGATCAAGTTCTTCTATAATCTGTCTTATCTGATTAATATCTCCGTAATTGGAATGATTCATTTCTCCAGTATTTCCTGTCAGAGTACCCTGAAGAATATAAACACAGTCTGCATATTTGTTGACAGTAGAAGAAATCTGGGAAATATGATTCTTTATCTGAGGCAGGTCAGATGGTTCCGTGGACAGAGCCTGTCCATCCCAGTCATACAGAAAACGGAGGATAACTTGTTTTTTTGCCCGAACACATTCTTCCAGTATTTTATCCAACTGATTTTTGGCATTTGTGCTTATGCTGGTATTGGAGTAATTTTTCAGATTAATCTCCAGAAGCATCAGAGGATATGGATTGGAAGCGCAACTTTTTCTGCACCAGGCAGCAGATTTCTCCGGCTTCTGATTATCTGAAAGAATGTATCCGCTCAACTGATAGAAACCACGATATGGGTTGTCCAGTTCACGGGAGGATTCTTCTGTTATTGCAGGAGTGTATTTTACATTTAGCCGTCTGATGGAGATTATGTGGTAGAGAAATAATACAGCCAGCACCAAGCAGATAACAAAAAAAAGACTGTGCAGGATGATTGATGATTTTTTTTTCATGAATATTTGCTCCTTAAAAATATCTATACATATAACTATGAATTGACTATAATGTATTATAACCGAAAAGAAAGGATAAGTGAAGATTGAAACAGAAATCAAGGACAGAATATTCTGTTATGAATACGACAGTAGCTTTTTTGGCACAGACATTGGCAATTTTTATGGGTTTTTTTACAAGAGTTGTTTTTACCAGGACTCTCAGTGAAGGTTATGTAGGAATTAATGGTTTGTTTACAGATATATTAAATATATTGTCTTTGTCAGAACTTGGGGTCGGAACAGCAATCACATATGCTCTTTACGCTCCTATAGCCAGAAGAGATATAAAAAAACAACAGATCCTGATGCGGATGTTTCGGAATTTCTACAGGATAACAGCGGGCTTTGTTCTGCTTGCCGGCTTATGCCTGATACCATTTCTGGATATTTTGATGAAGGATCGTCCAGATGTGAATCATCTGATTATAATTTATCTTCTGTATCTGCTTAATTCCGTTGTTTCGTATTTATTGATTTATAAAAAAACACTGGTAGATGCCCATCAGATGAATTATATTACGGTGATGTATCATAATGGTTTTCTTGTACTGCAGGATATCCTTCAGATGATGGTATTGTTTTTGACACGAAACTTTATCCTGTTTCTTGTTATTGCGGTTGTATGTACCATAATCGGAAATATCTGTATGTCCCGAAAGGCAGACAGGCTGTTCCCATATCTGAAAGAACCGTGTAAGGAGCAGCTTCCACAGGAAGAACGTCATGATATTTTAAGGAATGTAAAGGCAATGCTGATGCATAAAATTGGTAATGTAGTAGTAAATAATACAGATAATCTGCTGATCTCAAGTTTTGTGGGAATTATCAGTGCAGGGATTTATTCCAATTATTATCTGATCATAGGATCAGTCAGGCAGGTTCTGGAGCAGGCAATGCTGGGAGTTGCGGCAAGTGTGGGAAATCTTGGTGTGACGGAAGAGAACGAAAAGATAGGACGGATTTTTGACAGTCTGTTTTTTATAGGGTACTGGCTGTTTGGTTTTGCAGGTGTCTGTTTGCTGGAACTGCTGAATCCTTTTGTGAAGCTGGCATTTGGTAAAAAATATTTATTTCCAAAGGAAATTGTTTTGATACTGTGTATTAATTTTTTTATTAATGGGATGAGACGTGCAGTGCTGATTTTTAAGGAATCTATGGGACTGTTCTGGAATGATCGATACAAAGCGATAGCTGAAGCAGTGTTAAATCTGGTAATTTCCATTCTGTTGGTTACACATTTTGGTGTGGCAGGAGTATTTGCAGGTACATTCTGCAGTACAGTACTTACTTCTGTATGGGTAGAACCCTATGTGATTTATAAATACAGACTGAAAAAGCCTGTTACCGGTTTCTTTGTAAAATATGCAGGATATCTGGGGGTGATGGCTGCAGTATGGGGAATAACGGAATATTTTTGCAGATTTATTTCCGGACAGGCATTTATGATTCTGGTATGCAGACTGGGAATCTGCCTGATTGTGCCGAATATTTTATTGTGGTTTGCCTACAGGAGAACTGCAGAGTGGAAAGTATTATGGAATTTACTGAAAAAAATTGTAGAAAAAGTTTTTACAGGAGATAAAAGATGACAGCTTTGGAAAAACAGCAGAAAAAGATTTCTGTGATTATACCTGTATACAATGCAGAAAAGTACATCAGAGAAACTCTGGACAGTATTATAAAGCAGAGTTATAAAAATCTGGAAATTATATTGATAGATAATGGATCAAAGGACAGAAGTCCTGATATTATACAGAAATATGAAGCAAAATACCCGGAAATCCATATGATTGAAGGATCGGGAAAGGGTCCAGGAGCTTCAAGAAACAGAGGGCTGAAGCTTGCGAAGGGTGACTACATTGTGTTTGCCGATGCAGATGATTATCTTCCTGATAAGGAGATATTCTGTAAATTTATAAATCTTGCAGAGCAGACAGATGCGGATGTTGTTGTCAGCAATTATGCAAGATTGTGGAAAGATAAAATATTGCCGGCTACTAAACATCAATCATTTGCATTATGTAGTCCATCATCTGAAGAATTCAGATTTCAGGGATTTTTCTCAGTAGGAACACTTTCTTATGCGTGGGGGAAATTATACAGAAGAGAGTTCCTGAGAAATCATCAGATTTATTTTGCGGATCTTTCTTATGCAGAAGATAAACTGTTTAATATGCAATGTTATATCTGTGATGCGAAGTATGCATTTCTGGAAGATATAGGGTATATTTACAGAAAAAATGATATGTCAGTTTCCTGGCAGTATCGTCCGGATTCTGTAGAAAACTGGTTCAAACTTGTATATGAACTGAAAAGCTGGATAGAGAAAAAAGACAAGGATCCGAAAGAATATACTTCACTGATTGGATATTTGCTTATTTTTGCGGCATTTTTTGACGGAAAAATGGAATATATGCAGCATAAAAAATCTCTGTGGGCTGTCAGAAAGGTTCTTAAGAAATATGGAAGCAATCCGATGGGGAGAAAGGCTTTTACAGAGTTGGCAGACAGAAGGAAAAAACTGCAGATCACGCAAAAATTGTGGAAGATTATGATCCGGACATTTTCGTTGGGAATGAAATGGAGGTGGTATCTGTTGATGTCTGTGGGAATAAAGATCTTGGTTTCCTGCCGGGTAGATGAAAGACTTTCTGATACTGGACTAAGGAAAAAGTAAAGACAGTGGCTCCTGGTCAGAAGTCACTGTTTTCAAAAATATGGATTAATTTTGTCTTCTGATTGATTTTCTTAAAGCTGTGAAGGGTCTGGTGGAATGTTGTATTTCGTACTGTGTAAGTGTTGCGGATAAAACAGATAAATGTGATACACCAGAGTGCAGGCCAGAGGACTGGATAATGGCTGGCTTTTGGAAAGCGGACCTTCATCTGGATGTGTCCTTCTTTGAAATAAGTAAGGAAGTTAACCTTCTGATACGAACTGCTTCCAACCAGTGACTGGGAAATATCGGTTCCCATATCGCCGTCTTTAAGAATCTGTATTATGAAATCATGGCAGTCATGTGGATTGTACTGTGTCCGGGCGTCTATAGAATCCGGAAGACCCAGATATTTCCTGCAGCATTCCAGAATGATTTCGTACAGATGGATGATGCGGGATTCTCTGCACCATTCATGAATCTGCCGGAAATTGATTTCTTTTTCATGACGCTTCAGATAAAAGGTAAAATCACAGAGAAGGCGGATACCGAATCCGCTGTACAGATAATGCTTCAGCATATGATGAATCATATAGAAAGTATATTCTGTAGGCGGCAGGACTGTGTAAGTATATCCGTGGATTGTCTGGGTGGATGCCTTCAGACATTCCGGTGAGAAGACAGAATCCACAAGTTTGTTGGCGGGGCTGTACTGGTATCGGCCAACTACACGATAGTGAAGCTCCAGGAGAAAACGGCGCCCGGTTTTGGGAAATATATAACGGTAGGTTACATGGTGGTCACTGAGTTCATCCTCAGAGATATATCCGTTGCTTTCAAGAATTGCCTGTGCTCTGGTGAGGTCAGAAGGATCAGCCAGATACAGGTCAAGATCTCCAAGCTTACGATATTCAGGAACCGGATAGCAGTCAGCCAGACTCAGACCCTTCAGAAGATAACAGTCAATATTGTTCTTTCTTAAAAGAGAGACGGTAAGCCGGGTGAAATGCTCAATCTGATAATAATTCAGCATCATGCCTTTTACCTGCTGCTTCATGGCAGGATAGACAGAAGCAGACCGGAGATATGGCAGTACAAATGGGACAGTACAATGTTCCTGCGCCAGTTTTGCCAGAGCAGGAAGGTCTTTCGGATGTACGGAAACAGAATGATCAGAACCGGTGCAGATATTTTTTATTATTTTCAGATAGGTATTGTATATTCGTTCCATAGGGGTCTCCTGAAAGTGCGTAAAATTGGTACCGTTCAGAGATTGAATGGCAGTAATAAATAATAGTAAGTATATCATGTTATTGCGTGGAAATAAAGGAAAAGGAAGAGAAAAAGGGAAAATGAAAAAGACAGAAGGTTATGTAGTCAGGAGACTGGAGGATGAATATCTCGTACTTCCGTCAGGAAGAAGAACAGAAGAAGTCAATGAGGTGATCTCATTGAGCGAAACGGCAGGCTTTATTTATATGCACGCGGAACGGGCAGAGAATGTTTATGAACTGACACAACTGGTAGCAGAAGAGTATGAGATAGAGCCTGCTGAGGTTCTTGAAGATGTAAGGAATGTAGTCCTGACTTTGCAGAAAAAAGGAATTCTCCTATGAAAAATGGATGATCATGAGTGATGAAGCTTTCTGAGAAATGCTGACAGTTTAAAACAGAAGGGGCGAACAGGCAGCATAAAAAGCCACAGGGAAGAAACAAATTTGTAGAAAGGATTTCCTACAGTAAATTCTCTGCTGTTACGATTTACAGCAATCAGTTTTCCGATAATCTGATCCTGATGCAGAGGACCTTCCACTTCGTATTGATTGTCACCCACCATATAAAAGCCGTCAGATGTTATCCGGCAGATGCGGTGAAGCACGAGGATGCCCTGATCACGCCTGTAGAGGACTACATCATTCCTGTGGCAGTCTGTGTAGTCTGTCTGTTGGATCAGTGCTTCATCCCGTCCGGGAATAAAGAGAGGGTACATGCTGTAACCCTGAGGCTTGATGCGGATAATATTTCCCTCCCGGAGAAGCTGCTCCAGGTTGATTTTAACCGGGTCTGATGTTGTGTTATTCATAGTATCTGTCCTTCTTAATGTTATAATACGCCTGTTCAGAAATAAAGTTCTGAACAGGCGTATTATAACATTAAGAAAACAAAAGGACAACAGAAAGTGTTTTCCTGTCGTAATAAAATAAAAAATCAGTATGTTTTGTGTAAGAATACTTGACTTTCTGAGGGGATATAGATAAGATAAAGAGAAAGATAAAACCAATGTAAGGGTCATATTTCAGGAAAGGATAATTAATTATGAAAACATATAAGAAGCCGGTAGTAACTGTTGACGCAGGAATGGCAGAGGGTGTTTATGCAGCAAGTGGTGCAACCCAGGGGACATTAAATGTAACATATGTTGGAGTATGGGACAAATGGGGAACTAATGGTGGCAAGGGTCTGGCACAGGCAGACTGGTCAGGTATTAATGGAACCATTACTTTAAATATCACTTTTAATGACACAATAGATCAGGTTGAGACAGATGACGCTTCTGTACAGGAATCCTGGTCAGGTAAGACTGCAACACTGACATTTGCAAGTACAGCAACAAATCCACTGACTATTGGAGTGCATATAGATCATGGAGCAAGTATTGATGATCTTCAGATGACAGGATTTACTTATTCTGTGAACTAAAGAGAATATCCACCTGACAAGAAAAGGGATTGAGTTAGAGTGTTTAACTCAATCCCTGAAATTGATTTTAAAACGTTTGTATCATTTCATGAATTTCTACGTCATTTAGTATCTCACATTTCTTATCCCGTATCGCATAAACCCTGTTACAGATATTCAGAACCGTAGGCCTGTGTGTGGTTACAATGCAGGTTCTGGGGTAGGTATCCTGCATGATATTTCGCAGGACTTTTCGCTCAGTAGCTACATCCAGTGCGGAGGTAGCCTCATCCAGCAGCAGGATCGGTGATCTGCGCAGTAATGCTCTGGCAATGGAGAGCCTCTGTGCCTGACCTTCGGAGAAACCTCCGCCCCGTTCCTTAACGATGCTTTCAATTCCATCCGGGAGTTTTTCCACAAAATCCCATGCACAGGCGAGTTTCAGCGCTTCAATAATTTCTTCATCTGTAGCATCCTGTTTCACATTTCGCATATTTTCTGCAATTGTTCCCGAAAACATTGTATTTCCCTGTGGTACATAGGAGAATAATTTCCTTGTAGAAGGGGACATATCAATCATGTGTTCATGATCTGCTCCGGCACATATATGAGAAGAACCCTCCTGCGGTGTCAGAAGAGACAGGATCAGGCGCAGCATAGTTGTCTTACCTTCACCGGAAGGTCCTACCAGAGCCACGATCTCATGAGGATAAGCCTCTATGGAAGCATTGGCGAAAACAGCAGTACCATTATGATAGGTATAACTGAGATCCTGCATGTTCAGACCGATTCCTTCTGACTTATGTTGCTTTTCGAAGCTGCGTACAGCAGAATCCTGACTGTAGTCCTCCTGCGGCATTTCCACGATATCCATCAGTCTTCCTGCCGAAATAGTCAGTGAGATGGCTGACGGAATCAGACTTACCAGAGAATTTACCGAACTTGTCAATGTACCGGACAAAGACAGAAACATGGTCATAGTTCCGTAACTGATTGCATTGCTCCATACACGGTAGATTCCCCATCCATAACAGCTGTAGGATACGATAAATCCGATAATGGACATGAGAACAGAAGTCAGAATGGACATCTTCTGGAAGTCCAGTCTCATGTTAATATAATCTTTCTGAAGAGATTTCAGTTTCTCTGTATAAAAGTGAATCAGGTCGAAAGCCTTGATCGTCTGGATATTGGAGAAAGCTTCCTGGTTAAATCCATAAAGCTTTGCATTCATAGCCGCACTTCTCTGATTGTTATCACGCATTCGTTTCAGCAGCGGCTTTGAAAGCAGAGCACTGAAGGGAATTCCAAGCAGAGCAAAAAGTGCGAAAGTAGGGTCATAATAAAGCACGATTGCCAGTGCACTGATAAAACGAAAAGTATAAATGATCAGGTTGGGAATCCAGTTCAGGATTCCGCTTGAAATATTGGAGGCATCGGAACTCCAGCGTGTCACCAGATCTCCGGTGTGGTAATCGGTCAGGGATTCCCAGTCAGTTACCAGCATTTTGGCAAAGATGTCGTTCTTGATTTCGGAGTCCACCTTCAGGTTAATGAAAGTAGAGGCATATCCGGATGCCTGCGAAACCAGAATGTTTGCGACAGAGAAGCCGATCATTGCGGCAAAGGTACTTACAAGTTTCCCGGTCTGGTGTCCGGTAATAATATCCACCAGATCTTTGGAAATCAGACTGGAAACCAGAGAGACACCTGTTCCGACCAGACCAAGCAGTGTATACAGGATCATGGCTTTCCAGTAACGTCTGCCGTACTGATAGATCCATAATGTCTGTTTCCACATTTTTTTCAGGGTTCCCTGTTTCAGGTGTTTCCAGATCAGGAGTATTTTTTCTTTCATTGCAGTTCCTCCAGTTGATCAATGGCATTTTTCATCACGCAGGCGGCAGAAGCATTCTTTGTACAGAGAAGATGTAGTACCGGCACGCGGTCAGCGATTTCCCCGGCAAAGAAAAGATTTTCTGAAAGCTGGCGTTCAGTCCATGCAGGGGAGATCATGCGCTGCATGACACGGAGGACTTTTTCCGAAGGATTTAACTCTTCCAGATAATCTGTCTGCAGGTCGCGCCCAAGGAGGACAATTCCTCCGAGTTCATATGTTTCGGCAGTAAAAATCCCGGAAGTTCCGCACCAGGGGATGCCATAGACGATGATATGATCTTTATGCAATCCGAGAAGATTCAGGTCTCCATTTAAGTACGGTGTGTCAAAAAGCTCATGCCACAGAGCAGTATGTGTGGATTTTCCCATTCCGGAATGACCGGAAAACAGCCATGCTTTTCCCTGATAGAGAACAGAAGCTGAGTGGATTGCAAACAGTCCGTTTCTTTGTGCTGTGAAAAGGAAAAACAGCCGTATGGCGTGAAATAAATTTTCTATATTTGTTTCAGAAACCTGTGGGTGGCAGTAAACCCGTACATAAGTACCATCTTTCAGCATATGAGCTTCGTAAAGGTTCTGCATCTGTGGAAAAAGGACAACATAACGGTCGGGATTTTCAAAAACAGTCATTTCAGAATTCTGCAGAAGAACCTGTCCGTAACAACGGCTGGGCGGAGGCGTGGTGACCAGTTCGATTTCCTGTGAGGTATCATCATCCGAAAATTCATGATAAAAAGGTTTGAAATTTGGGGAAATCAGTTCTGCAGAACCGTATAGTTTTATGCAGATTCCTGCGATTATCATAGAGACAGAAGGGATTGATGAAATCAGGTGGAGATCTTCTGTGATCATTCCCATGGCTGTAAGCTGTGTCAGAAAATCTGTCACATCTTTCAGAAGTTCAGGATAATAAGACTCATCCAGTTGATAAGTCCTGGCAAGTATTTCTGCCAGTTGCTGCGGTTCGGCACCTTCATGATGCTGAAGTACATTCCACAGGAAAGTACTGGTCTCATTCAGCACAAAGCCTTTTTTCAGATCGGCAATCTGCTGACCATAAGGTAAGAGATAATTGATGCCTTTGATTTTTCGAAGTGTATATCCGGGCTGACATTTGAACATGATAAAAAAGATTCCTTTCTTTTTCAAAGCCAAATCTTGTAAACTTATATATGTGTTGTGATGTCTGTGACTATAGCAAATTATAACACTGAGGAGGGAAGAAATACAAGCTATTTCCAATTGATGTACAAAAGTATATAAGAGGCATGATGCAATATTTAGTAGAGAACGGGGTAGATATGTTGTATATTCAAAACAATGTGATATACAAGATAAATAAGAATAATTGAAAATAAGAGTATCAAGCAGAGTTTCTAAAATAAGCTAGGAATTTTAAAATAAACATTTGGAATGAATTGAAAAAAGAAGTGTTGTGATATAACATATGAAGGGGAAAAGCGAAGGTTCGAATCCTTCGGTACCCATTAGGAAGTGAATTAAAGATATATTAAAAATACTTGGAGGAAAAGATGGGAAAATACTTTGGAACAGACGGTTTTCGCGGTGAAGCGAATGTAAATTTGACAGTAGACCACGCACGTAAGGTAGGCCGCTTTTTAGGCTGGTATTATGGTCAGTTAAAGAAACAGAGAGGGGATGATATACCGGCAAAGGTTGTCATCGGTAAGGATACACGCCGTTCAAGCTATATGTTTGAGTATGCGTTGGTTGCCGGGCTTACAGCCTCAGGTGCAGATGCGTATCTTTTGCATGTAACAACAACTCCTTCTGTGGCTTATGTAGCAAGAACAGAAGATTTTGATTGTGGTATTATGATTTCTGCCAGCCATAATCCATACTATGATAATGGTATCAAGCTGATTAATGGCAATGGAGAAAAGATGGATGAAGCTACAATTAATCTTGTAGAAGCTTATCTTGATAGCGAGTTGGAAGTATTTGGTCAGAAGTATGAAGAGATTCCTTTTGCACATAAGGATGCCATCGGATGTACAGTGGATTACGCAGCAGGTCGTAACCGCTATATGGGATACCTTATTTCACTTGGTTTATATTCTTTTAAAGGAATGAAGGTTGGACTGGATTGTGCCAATGGTAGTTCCTGGAACATGGCACAACAGATTTTTGACAGTCTTGGAGCAAAGACATTTGTTATTAATGCAGAGCCAGATGGTACGAATATTAACAGAGATGCAGGTTCGACACACATTGAAGGATTGCAGAAGTATGTAGTAGAGAATGGATTAGATGTTGGATTTGCCTATGATGGAGATGCAGACCGCTGTCTCTGCGTAGATGAAAAAGGAAATGTAGTAGATGGAGATGCTATTCTTTATATCTACGGAAGATATATGAAAGAAAGAGGTAAGCTGCTTACCAATACAGTTGTAACGACAGTTATGTCAAACTTTGGCCTATACAAGGCTTTTGATGAGTTGGGAATTGGCTATGCCAAGACAGCAGTTGGAGATAAATATGTTTATGAATATATGACAAAGAACGGATGCCGTATCGGAGGAGAACAGTCCGGTCATATCATATTTTCAAAGTATGCATCAACGGGGGATGGAATTCTTACCAGCTTGAAGATGATGGAAGTTATGATGGCTAAAAAGAAAAAGCTGAGTCAGCTCACAGAGGATTTACATATTTACCCACAGGTTCTTGTGAATGTAATGGTAAAAGATAAAGCCGTAGCGCAGGCAGATGCAGATGTGCAGGCTGCGATATCAAAAGTAGCAGAAAGATTAGGAGATACCGGAAGAATTCTTGTTCGGGAGTCTGGAACAGAACCATTGATTCGTGTTATGATAGAGGCAGAAACAAAAGAAATCTGTCATACATATGTAGATGAAGTGGTTTCGATTATTAATAAAAAAGAGGCAACTAGATAATATTTTTTCATTTTGTAGAAGATGAAGAAAGCATTTATTATTATAAAAACACGAAAAAGACATAGTGATATAATTCGGAGGAAAATATCATGGCAGTATTAGTAACAGGTGGAGCAGGATATATTGGAAGTCATACTTGTGTAGAGTTATTAGAAAATAATAAGGAAGTTGTTGTTCTTGATAATTTGAGTAATTCCAGCGAAGAAGCATTAAATCGAGTAAAAAGAATAACAGGGAAAGAAGTAAAGTTTTATAAAGGTGATATTTCAGATATAGTTATTTTAGATACCATTTTCAAAAAAGAAAATATTGAATCATGTATTCATTTTGCAGGATTGAAGTCCGTAGGAGAATCTGTCGCAAAACCATTAGAGTATTACCAGAACAATATTGCAGGAACATTAATCCTTTTACAGAAATTGAGAGAATACAATGTAAAAAATATTATTTTCTCATCTTCAGCAACCGTATATGGTGATCCTGCATTTGTACCGATCACAGAAGAATGTCCAAAAGGTCTATGTACAAATCCTTATGGCTGGTCTAAATCTATGCTAGAGCAGATCCTTATGGATATATATAAGGCAGATGAAACTTGGAATATAATTCTACTTCGTTACTTTAACCCAATTGGAGCCCATAAAAGCGGTCTCATGGGAGAGAATCCAAATGGAATCCCTAACAATTTAATGCCATACGTAACACAGGTAGCAGTAGGCAAGTTAAAAGAATTGGGAGTATTCGGAAACGACTATGATACACCAGATGGAACAGGAGTACGTGACTATATTCATGTAGTTGACCTCGCAAAAGGTCATGTGAAAGCCCTTCAGAAAATAGATGAAAAATGTGGTTTTAAAATATATAACTTAGGAACCGGAAAAGGATATAGTGTATTAGATATTGTAAAGAATTTTGAAGCTGCTACAGGTATGAAAGTTCCATATGTTATAAAAGATCGCCGTCCCGGTGATATTGCTACATGCTACTGCGATCCAGGAAAGGCAGCAAAAGAATTAGACTGGAAAGCAGAAAACGGTATAAAAGAAATGTGTGAAGATTCTTGGAGATGGCAGAAGAAGAATCCAAATGGGTATGAAGGATGGAAAAGAAGGATTTAAAGCGGTTCATGAATATCTGGTGAATGGCGGCAAGTCCTGCATGGCTGGATTTGTATTGAAGAATACATTATCTGATAACGGTGGTGTAACTCGTGGTATTTGCAAAATGGATACAGAGAATGTTTCAGTTGAAATTATTGATTTCTCAAATGAAGCACAACTAAACATGTATACCAAAAAGGAGCTAATTGGTTTAGTATAGTGAAATCATTTGCTAAATTGATAGAAGATTTAGGAGGAACAACCTATACTTGTTATATGGAATTAGGGCAACCTGAAGATATTAGTAATTTATATTTTTCAAAATATGAAATTCCGAAAGATTTGAAAATTTTGAGTGTAGGTATATTGCCATACGAGATGTTGGAATTTATATACATAGAGGAAAATCAAAATGAATGTTTTGAGTCAGAAACTTTATTACGACATTATATTAATATGTTGCCATTAATAATGGCCTGTTCAGTGAAAAAAGCGGATAAAGAAAATAAATCAAAACAAAATTTAAAGGGAGAGTGTCCAGAAGAATATTATTTAAAACGGCAACAGGATTACCGTTTCGGTATAAATTAAAGGTTGGCAAAAATGGAGAGTATAACAGAGAGCTGCTGATAGATCGGAGAGAGAAAAGTAAGAGCCTTGCCTGGAGTAGTGTGGTGCTGGCATTTGAAAATAGTAAAATTAATGTGTTTTCATAGAAATCTTACTGTGATAAACTTATAGGAAAAGCGACGGAGGATAAATCAATGTTTGACATAATTCATCATATTGCAATTATAGGAAGCGATTATGAGAAATCAAAACATTTTTATGTTGATTTACTGGGGTTTG
>OLQG01000221.1_pt1 | contig 50610 bp, 42 predicted proteins | sample 1672221 | NCBI WGS metagenome assembly OLQG01 (sample SAMEA3136660, study PRJEB25190) | human gut metagenome | biome: human gut; feature: human-associated habitat; material: faeces | place: Austria | collected 2013
GATACGAGCGTGTGTAAGCGAGTATTCAAACCGCCGCGACTAAAGTCACAAATATAGGGGATAGGTCTCTCTTTTCTGGCGTCTGTTTCACAGCCTTACAAATCAGAATTCAAAGTTTCATTCATACTGCCTGTTCTATATCCTGTTAAGTCCATTGTAACGTAAGTAAATCCATATTCTTTGAAAGATTTCGTAATCAGATTTCGGTTGGTTTCTTCCACTAATTTCGGAAATTCTTCTGGCAAGATTTCAATTCGTGCGATTGTTCCGTGGATTCTTACTCGCACCTGATGGAATCCCATATCGAGGAGTAACTGTTCTGCCTTGTCTACCATTATTAATTTTTCTTCGGAAATAGTTTCTCCATATACAAAACGCGAGGAAAGGCAGGCAAATGATTGTTTGTTCCAAGTTGGCAGTCCTAAATCTTTTGAGAGGGCACGAATATCAGCTTTATTTAATTTGCTGGCTCTTAATGGACTTTTAATCCCTAATTCTGCGACTGCCTGTAAGCCTGGTCTGTAATCGCCGTTATCATCAAGGTTAGAACCTTCTGCGATTGCCACTACATGCTCCTCTTTTGCTATTTTCCATATTTTTTCGAAGAGTTCTTTTTTGCAGAGATAACAGCGATTCTTTGGATTATGTCGGAAGCCTTCAATGTCTAATTCTTCGGATTCTACGACTAAATGACGGATACATTCTTTTTCACAGAAAGCTTTTGCTTCTTTTAATTCTCGTTCTGGAAAAGAACAGGATTTTGCGGTAACTGCAATACATTTTTCTCCTAATGTATCATGTGCAACTTTCAGTAAAAATGTAGAGTCTACTCCTCCGGAGAAAGCTACCGCAACACTACCGAGTTCTTTTAAATAATTCTCTAAATCTTCTTTCTTTTTATTCTGTTCTACTGATGCCATAATAAAATCCTCCAAATGTTATATTGTCTGCATAGTACAATTTTATTCCTACTTTGTCAATAGGTTTATATGTTGTTATGGATTCTATTTTTCACTTCCTGTAACGGAATATTATTCATGACATCCTCTTACTACTTTCTATGTATGAAAAATAGTGCTATAATTTAAGAAAATCTTTATTTTTCAGCATAGATCATATAGTAAATCTGCCAAAATAAATTTTTAATCTGGCTCTCACTTGATTCTAACTGTGAAATTATTAAAAGATTTTTAAACCTATTATAAAACCAGAACTAAAAAGGAGATTTTGACATGGATTACAGACGTTTTAAAGATACCATTTATCTCCGCCTTGACCCCGGCGAAGAAATTATAGAACAGATTGAAAAAGTAGCGAAAAAAGAAAATATTCAGCTCGCACAGATTAACGGATTAGGAGCACTTAATGACTTTACTACCGGTGTTTTTGACACGGTAGAAAAAAAGTTCCACCCTATTCACTTCGAGGGAGCTTATGAAATTGTTTCCTTGACAGGAACTGTCACAAGACAGGACGGCGAAGTATATCTTCATCTTCATATGGCTGCCGGGGACAAAGATGGACATGTGTTTGGTGGGCATTTAAGTATGGCCTATGTCAGTGCTACAGCTGAAATCCAGATTCAGATTAGCGATGGAGTAATTGACAGAAAATACGATAAAAAAATCGGCCTCAATTTGTTCGATTTTACTATTTAATTCATTAGACAAAGCCATTGTCCCGAATAAGACATATTTATGATTTATTCAGGACAATGGCTTTGTCTGTAGCCTATTAAACCAAACTTTATTCTTATATATGTTTTGTGTGTTATTGTTTATTCGTGTGTGTTAACTTATGTGGTTTTAATGTGTGTTGTTGTTTATTTATATTTCTTTATGTTTACGTTCGTATTATTCGCCAAAAACAGCTTTGTAATCAGCCTGGAATTTTACAATACCCTGATCTGTTAATGGATGTTTTGTCATCTGCTCAATTACAGAGTAAGGAACTGTTGCAATATCAGCACCAGCTAAAGCACAGTCTGTTACATGGATAGGATTTCTTACAGAAGCTGCGATGATTTCTGTATCGTATGCATAAATGTCAAAGATCTCAGCAATCTGTCTGATTAAATCAATTCCTGGCTGGCTGATATCATCTAATCTTCCGAGGAATGGAGAAACATATGTAGCACCTGCGTTAGCAGCAAGGATTGCCTGGTTTGCAGAGAAGATTAATGTAACATTTGTCTTAATCCCTTCTTTAGAAAGAACTTTTACAGCCTTTAATCCTTCTACTGTCATAGGAATTTTAACAACCATGTTTGGATGGATAGAAGCGATTTCACGGCCTTCTTTGATCATGCCTTCTGCGTCTGTTGTCGTAGCTTTCACTTCGCCACTGATTGGTCCATCTACGATAGAAGTGATTTCTTTAATTACTTCTGTAAAGTCTCTTCCCTCTTTTGCAATTAAGGATGGATTTGTTGTTACACCACAGATTACTCCAAGATCATTAGCCTTTTTAATGTCTGCTACATTAGCAGTATCCACAAAAAATTTCATTTGTTTAACCTCCATTTGTTTTTGCTTTGTTTGATGATATGAATATAACACATTTTAAAAGGAAATGCAAGCTTAAAAGCAAGAAAAAATAAGTAAAAATAAGTAAACAAAGCTTTTTTCTTGTTTTTATCCTCGAATCTTAACTTTTTCTCTCTTTTCACTGGAATAATTTCACGATTCAGGGTATAATGAAACAACAATATATTGGGAGGAACCTACTATGATGCAATTAGAACGCCAGAAAAAGATTCTGGATTATCTGAATAAGAATAGAAAAGCAACTACAAAGGAATTAAGCCAGCTTCTTGATGTATCCACCACAACAATCCGTACTGACCTAAACCAGATGGATAGGGAAAATCTTATTACAAAAACACATGGCGGTGCCGTATATAATGATAGAAGCCTTGATAACATTGAATTAACGGGGAGAGCATATTTCTTTGATGAAAGGGCTTTGGAGAATCAAAAGGAAAAAGAAGCAATCGCAAATAAAGCGATAAAATTAATAAAAAATCATATGTGCATTTACTTAGATGCCAGCTCTACCTGCTACACACTTGGAATGAAGCTCTCTGGTTTTACCAAACTTACTGTCATTACAAATGGAATCAATCTTGCTATGGCATTAAAAGATATTCCCGGTATCACTGTTATTTTAACCGGAGGAATCGTAACTTCCGTATCCTCCTCTATCGAAGGATTACTCGGGGAAGATTTATTGAAAAAAATTCATACAGATATCGCATTTGTATCTGCCCGTGGTTTTTCTGTAGAAAATGGTCTCACTGACTTCAGTATCTATGAAGCGGACTTAAAACGAAGATGTGTAAAATCCTCTGCTAAGACCATTGCGTTAATCGATCATACGAAGTTTAACACAACTTCTATTTCTAGTTACGCATCATTAGATGACTTGAATATGGTCATTACTGACTTTGGCCTGTCAGAAAATACAAAAGATATTTATGAAAAAGCTGGAGTGAATCTGGTTATTGCCAAAGAAATGAACTAATCAAATAGGAATTTGCCGCAGGCAAAGAGACGCCCCCGAAGAGAGTCTGGAGCGTCTATTTTCTCCTACAAATCAGAACTTTCATCAAACTCGTAATCATTTCCTGGAAGGATAATGTTTAAGAGAATCCCTGCGATGGCCGCAATGGATAATGCAGTAAGTGTGATAGATGTTCCTGCTACTGTGAAAGTTAATCCATCACCAAATCCAAGTCCACACACAAAGATAACACCTGTGATAATCAGATTTCTTGACTTTGTGAGGTCTACTTTATTCTCGACAACATTACGAACTCCGATAGCGGAAATCATACCGTAAAGCATAAAGCTGACACCACCAATAATGGCAGATGGCATCGTACTGATAATCGCAGATACCTTTGGAATAAAGCTGATGATAATTGCAAGGCAGGCTGCAATACGGATAACTAATGGATCATATACATGACTTAACTCTAATACACCAGTATTTTCCCCATAAGTTGTATTCGCAGGACCACCGATCAAACCAGCTAATGCAGTTGCTACACCATCTCCAAGAAGGGTTCTGTGAAGTCCCGGATCTGCTAAAAAGTTTTTATTTACTGTTGCAGAAATGGCAGACATATCTCCAACGTGTTCCATCATTGTTGCGATTGCTATTGGAGCCATAACAAGAATTGCCGTCACATCAAACTTACAAATCTGGAATGGAGGAAGTCCTGCAAAACCAGAAGAAGCTACAGATGAGAAATTCAAAATGGCAGAACCATCTGGATTGGTAAAGCCGGCTGCATTCATAATCAGCGCAACGATATAAGAAATCACAACTCCCATAAGGATTGGGATAATTTTAAACATACCCTTGCCCCATATATTAAAGGCGATAATTACTGCCAATGCCACAAATGCTAAAAACCAGTTTGTTGAAGCATTGGAAATCGCAGAAGATGCGAGACTAAGACCAATACAGATGATAACCGGACCTGTTACAACTGGTGGTAAATATCTCATAACACGCTTAATACCAACTAAGCAGATAATAAGTGACATTACTACATATAAAAGACCGGCAACCACTACACCACCACAGGCATAAGCAGCCTTTTCATTTGCACTCATTCCTGCATAAATTCCCGTATTCAAATGCGCTACTGTAGAAAATCCACCTAAGAACGCAAAAGAAGAACCGAGGAATGCCGGAACTTTCATTCTTGCACATATATGGAATAATAATGTTCCAAATCCTGCACAAAATAGTGTTACCGCTACCGTAAGTCCCCTTGTCGGATGTTCTCCACAGGCATCCATAAAATAACTATTGACCAGAATCGGTACTAAAATCGTAGCACCAAACATCGCGAACATATGCTGCACACCAAGAATCAGCATCTTCGGCAGGCCCAACTTCTTCGCATCACGAATTACTTGATTTGATTCATTCATAAACTTTCCTTATCCTCTCTTGTTTTTCTCTGCTATTATACGGGGATAAAATGAGAAAAACAAGAGGAAATTTATTTCACATTCTTTCCTAATGCTTCTAATTTTTTCAGAATATCTTCGTCTTTTGCAATATCATCCTTACCCATTGCACTATAAGACTCATGGAACAATACATTCCATGACAGATACTCTGCCATACACTCAAACTGTTTCCAAATCAACTCATACTGCACATTATCTACTGGCGCACCACCCACAACAATGAGTCCTACCTTTTTCTCTTTAATCTGCATTCCACGGCAATAGCATTTATCAATAATCAACTTTAACTGAGCCGTCATTCCCCACCAGTAAACTGGAGTAGTAAAAAGAATCATATCTGCTGCCGCAATCTTGTCAATCGTTTCATTTGTATCATCCTTGTCCACACAGCCTTTGTGACACTGGCAAGCTCCACAGCCATTACAAGGAGCAATATGTAACTTTTCCGGATGAATTACTTCGATCTGGTTACCCTCAGATGCCCCTTTTATAAAAGTATTGATTGCCGTTAATGTATTTCCTTTTCTTGCACTTCCGTCAATAATTACAATTCTCATGATGTATACCTCTTTCTTTTAAAATCCGTTTTTCTATTTTTCTAATACCTTTAAAATTAGCCGCTCAAACGATTTCGCAAACCTCACATCATCTTCTTCCGTCCGTTTTCCCGGCCCTTTCAGATGATTTTTATGGGAACATCTTCTCGCTTTCTTATTCAGATGCCGTTCCATCAGCATCTGGTCAATATTGTCATTCGTGTACCATTTGCCCGACTGATGAATCGCATACGCACCCTTCCCGAGTGCCATCGCCGCCACTCCATAATCCTGCGAAACGACAATATCCCCCTTATGACAGATGCTGATTAATTTATAATCTACCGCATCTGCTCCTGCTCCGACAACAATTACTTCACTGTAATCCGAATACAAAATATGATTCGTATCACATAGTAAGGTAACTGGAAAGTTATATTTCTTTGCTGTTTTTTCTACTATGCCGACTACTGGGCAGGCATCGGCGTCTATGAATATGTGCATGGTAAAACTCCGTTGGTGAAGTACTCGACAATTGAATTACCGAGAATTCCCGCTTAATTCCCTAAAATTTATAAATAGTCATATTATCTACTTCTTTTCTTATCTGCCTGCAAAATGCTTCAGTGTATCTTGTAAATCCTCACTGAAATCTTCCAAATCTTCAAAAGTTATCGCTCCCTCATTCAGCAATGATAACATAATAAAAAATTGATTACAATCTATTCCATTTTAACTCTTCTCTGGCCGAACGAATATCTGCATGACTATTTCCTAGCACTTTTATCATTTCCTCAAGAATTTTCTCAGCCTTATCATATTCATCTTCATCCATTGCAAGATAAAAACTATCTGTCAAAATCTTTACTTTTTCTATTGTTCCCTGTCTGAAATTAAGAACATCCTGTACAGAATATCCATAGGCATTTTCCAAATAGATAACTTCCTTATCATCCGTAAGTAAAATTAAATGCTCATTCTGACAAGAAGATATTACAATCGGAGAATGCGTGGTCAAAATAAACTGTACGTTAGAAAATGTTTCTTCTAAGGCACTTACAATATCCCACTGCCATTTCGGATGCAAATGCATATCAATCTCATCAATTAAAACAATCCCTGTTGCTTCAGTTACATTTTCTGTTATATCTGGATTCAATAAAGCCCATCTATATGCCAGATTCATAATAATCCATAATAAAGACTGATATCCTGCACTCAGCATAGTAATCGGCATTACCATATTATTCTCCTGATATACCATAAGATATTTCTGTTGAAGCATCACCCTTCCCACTTGTTTTAAAATGAATATCATTCTGACTGATTCCTTTTGTTGAAACACTAGAAATACCTTTAAAAATTCCAGATATTGCCACTCCAATTGCTTCTAACATAGAACTTTTACCTGTGCCATTATCACCAATTAGGAGATTTACTCCTGATGTGAAACTCAGTTCCATGTCTGTGATGGCTTTGAAATTTTTGACTGTTACTTTATTTAGATACATTTTTTCACCTCCCAATTAAATGAAACCATCTTGACTTGTGCTGTAAAATTTCTCATTTAATTAATTTATGTTCTCTAGCAAGTCCTTCATTTAAAACTGCCACTTCAATATCCCATATTTTACGAATTTGAAGTAATCTAGCTTTTAACTCTGCCATTGGACCAACCAGCCACGTAATATCCTCTGCATTTTTTACAACAAGAATAAATTTTAATTTAGCCTCTTTCATCGCATTTATAGAATTTAAAGAATCCCCTACCTCTGAAGAATCTTGAAATCTACTTAGAATTGTAGCCAAATAAATTTGTAGAGATGCGATAAACTTTTCCGTTATAGATGAATAATACTCTTCAAATTTATCTTGTTTTTCTTTAGACTCATATCTATTTGCTGCATTAGGACACGTTTTCTTTGCCTCCAAAAATACAATACTATTTTCATTATATTTTAAAACAAATTCTACTGTTTTTATTCCAGAACCAAGACTTTTATAGATTTTAGAATCCTCTATATGAAATAAATTTTTCTCATCAAATTCTCCAAAATCCATTTCAGACTCTCTTATTATTTTCACTTTAATGCCACCCCAATTTCTTCTCTATAAAGTTGGCGGAAAGTATCCATAATTGTGTTATGCTCTAATAATTCAAACTCCTTAGCTATCTCACACTGTACCTGATTCTTTTCATCTTTATACAAAGAAATATATTGAACATCGCTATCCTTCTCTCGCTTTACCTCAATATATTTAGACAGAAAATAATCATGAGTAGAGACAAATATTTGTACTCCTTCTTTTTCTAACATAATTAATAACTCTGCCAATACTGGGATATACTTAGGATTAATATTTGCTTCTGGTTCATCCCAAAACAACACAGACCCTTTTTCTAAAGTACCATTTTTAATTAACTGCCATAAAAGTGCTATCTTCCGAATTCCTTCTGCAACTAAATTAAACTCTAATTTAGCCTGCGTCCCTGGTTTTAAATAGAATCTATCATCTTGAACTGTTACTTTTCCATTACTGATTTTCTGTAAAATCTTTAAATATTTTTTTCTTGCTACAGAATCTACATCTGTGGAAATGTCAATTTTTGCTGCTGCAATAATATCTAGGTATGTGTCATCAAATTCTACATTTCCCATCTTTACTGCTGCATCCAGATTCCATGCGTTCGATAAAATCTCCTTTGCAGGAATGAATACACTAGTCGTACCTGACATTTGTTTTTCCCATTTTTCTTCTGATTTAACTTCTGCATCCCACTTTTTAGTTTTTGTCGAAAATGACATACCTATCTGGGCTATATCAGATTCTACTAGAACCCTCGCCGTATTTTCCCCATTCTTATTCCTATTTACTAAGCGTCCAATACCAGACTGGTCTGGACGAAAAAGCATCGTTGTTTTTTGAGGAAATGAGACATCATGCTTACGTGACTGACATGCTGCATATGCTAACTTCATAACATGTGTCTTTCCCATTCCATTTTCTCCGACCAGTATATTTAAACCTTTGCTAAAAGGAATTGTTATGTCTTCAAATACTGTAAAGTTTTCAATTTTGATTCTTGTTAATGGCATTTTCATCCTCCATAAGCTAACCTCACTTTTTTAATAAATATTTAATCGCCTTTCTCCTTATACCTTCTTCTATAATAATCCATTACCCTATATTCCACAACATCTTTCATTTGCTTTATAAACACAGGATTGTCTATTACCTCTTGCATTTCATCTTTAAGAGCCAATGCCGCTCCTTCTTTCTTAACAAAAAAGCCTTTCCCCGATTCCTGTAAATAATGCACTGGCATTTTTAAAATCTTTTTAATATGGTTTTTATCGGAAATCGCATTATACTTTTCATAGGAAAGCCCTTTATCAACTTCTTTCCTATTTGTTATAATCTGCATAATAAAACATATAAGACTTCGGACGTTTTGGTTGTAGTAGAAAAGTGTTGAGGTCATAGTTATATTCTTTATCTTAATCATATTTAAATAATTGTACTTTCGTTTTTATTTTCTTTTATGATAATATTCTTCTGAATATTTTTCAGAAAATTCTTCGATATTTAAATGATGTAAATCCAAGAATTTCTGCAAAGTCTCATCTGATATTTCATCTAAAGAAAATACTCTCAACTCCTTAATAAAATTCCTAATCTGATTTTTTAAATCTTTAAGTTTTCCTGGACGGATTATTCTGACTTCATGTGTAAAGTCTCCTTCATAAGACAATTTTTTTGTTGGAATAATCATAAATCTATCAACCTTCAAATTTTGACCATATTGATCTTCAAACCATGCACAATGATTGTTCATTTGTCCAGCTTCAGTTTTTGTAATTTCTTGGCGTGTTTCACATACTTCACTTTTACATTCAAATAATAAATAATGGTTATTAGAACCACACCAAAGATTATCTGGTCCTTTCCGAATCTCTCTATCCGGACGTTGACTAATATAACCAAGTAATTCACCAATATCTTTTAATGCTGATTCAAACTTTGTAGCTTCAATACCAAAAGACAAATTATCTAATATTGCATTAACTTTTAATGACATTTCATTATAGTTTGAAAATTTACGCATATACGCTCTAATATTATTTAATCTATTTTGATGTATATAAGAAATTTTTGTATAATTAATACCCTCATTAGGTTTTAATAATTGAGTATTTTTCTTAAATGCACTTTTTTGAATTTCAATAGATTTTGCTGCACTTACTAGATATGTGTATCTCGCTAATTGTTGTAAATACCACCCTTTTTCTGTGTCATCAATATCAAGTTCATCAATCAAATTTTGCATTAAAGAAGTGGCTTTCTCATACTCGCCAGCTCCAAAAAGTTGCTCGGCTTTACGTTCTTTTAAAAGTCTGTCATATACAGAGGATTCTATACTATCTTCTTCAATTGTATCCATTTCTGAAGTATAATATTCTTTCCAGCCATCATCCCGCTGTAACATCTGTTTTATTAACGAAATTATAACTTTTATAGGGCTGTCATTTTCATCGTAATCTTCTTTGGCCAGCTCAGCAATTTCAATCCCAATATCAATTTGTTTTCGCGTTTGTGAAGAAAAAAATTTATTGGTTACAACACTTCTCATAAAACGAACCAATTCAGAACCAATTATTAAGATAGCACAATAATCTTTTTCTCCACGAACCCCACGACCAATACCTTGTTCAATCTTTTGAGCAATTCGTTTATTGATTAACTCACTATTTGGACATGCTTGTTCCTCATAACGATCCGCAAGACTATCAAAATATGGAACTCCATCCATGATAAGTATTCTGCAACTTTCATCTGGTAAATCAATACCATCATATCTATTATTAAGTACAACAATTTTTGAAAACATGCCCTTTTTAAGTTTGTCGAGTTCCTCCATAATATTTCTTGTATTAGTTATAATTGCCTCTAAATTTTGATATTGTTTACTATTTCTTGTACTTGGAACTAATGCTACCATACCAAATTTTGAAGTAGACATTTTGCAAAACTGAGTAACAACCAAATCATGATCACAAGATTCCTCAACAAGCGATGGAATTATCAACATTTTTTCACCAGACCATTTTTGATTTACATTCCATAAAGGATTTTTTACCGCTTCTAAACTAAAATCTAATCCCTTTACAAAAAAGGAATCATCTTGGGTTGTTGCTGACATTAAAATTCTATGTTTTGCACGCGAAAAAGAACTAAAAGCACAAATATTGACATTGTATGGTACAATTTCTATTTTCGTTCCAGAAATATAACAACAATAATTTCTTATCTGATCACGAATAAGTGGCCATGCATAATATATTTGCTTGTTCTCTTTTGCGTTTGCAGCAGACAAAATTTTTAAAACTTCTGTTTTCTTGTTATCCCAATTCCAATAAGGTACTGTCATAAAAGTATTATAATCACCATTTTTAATGTCAAGCCAACTTCCTTCTCCTTGCTCAATCATATCATCTTCAAAAAGTGTCAAAATTTTTGAGTAAATTTCAACACTTTCGTTCCTATTTATTGAAATAGTAAAAGCACTTTTAATTGTATCTATACAAGCATGTGAGTCATCTAATAGCACCACTCCAGTTTTTACATAACTATTATTTATCCCAAATATGGAGCGTCCGTTAAATACCTTTTGAACATGAGTAATAAGAACTTTGGAACCTGAAAGAAAATCATTTGGTATTTCATTATCTTCATCAAAAGTACAAAACGGAATGCCAAATTTATTAGCCTCAGAGCATACCTGTCTTACAAGATATTTATTTGGGCAAATATAAAGACACGGTCCCTCCTTTGAGTTAAGAAAAGATTGAAGAATTAATAAACCTACTAATGTTTTTCCCTCGCCAGTATGCAATTTAATAACTAAATCTTTGTCTCTCCGCCGTTTCGTATACCATTCAGAAAGAATAGCTTCTTGTGCAGGGCGAAGCGGACCTGCAACACTTTTTCGATCTAAAGTCCCATATAATTCAATGGGATTAGTTTTCGGTGCTATTGTTCTGTTCGCCAATTTCTTTTTAAAATCAATTGCCATTAAAATCCCTCCTTATAACCAAACTATTTGTTCCAAATATATATTTTACTTATAACGCTGAGACACTTATGATATTTTAACCTTAATCATATTTATATATTCTTTTTAGTATTTATTATCCATCTCTATATTTCTTTTCAGCTTATTATAGATCAATAATTATTAATCTATAGCTAAACAAATAAACGCTCCTTTTCTTTATTCATGAGTATTCTGTAACTCCTCGAACATAGCATGCGCCAAAGCACCCATAATTGCACGGTACTTTCCTGCATCCTCAAACAATTTTGTGTATGTTTCTGTACTTTCTATGTACGCTTCTTGTGCAGCATCATCAAAAAGTTGTGGGAAAATATTCTTTTCAAAAATCTGCCGTCCATCTGTCTTTGCTGCTTTTACCAACCTCTTGTTATTTTTTAATTTCTGGTGAAGTGTCGTAATTACAACTTTATCCCCTTCAGTAAAATTTCCCATATACTGTTCGTTTATCTTTTCAATAACTTTTTCTAGTGGACTAAGTGTTTCTACCATTTTTACAGGTTTCTTTAATTTAGCAGGTTCATAACTGCCCTTTTCTTCTTTCGTAAGCTCAATAGAACCTTCAAATGTTTTTTCAAGGTTATAATACTCAAGCTTTACTCTATCTGCAAGTTCAAAAGGAACTTTGGGGTCTGCTGGAATAACTTTAGCCAGATAAGAGCAGAAAACAAATTCTTCATGTAAAGGCTTATCAAACATACGAGCAATTTGAGTAATATAGCTATACCATTTAACAAATGTTCTGCAAAGTTTACGGAACTGGTATCTCTGTTCCTGATTCAATGCGTTATACTTCTGCTGAATCGGTAACAATGCATTTGTCACCGCTGCCTGAATCTTATTCGCCTTACGTTTATCTTCATCGAAATAAATTTTATTTACTTTTTCGATGTCAGTATCATCATAGATTTTAAAAGCACGCAACATCTTCTGTGTCTTGTAAATCAAATCAGTATTGATTTCCTGAGCCAATGATGTTTCCTGATAGAACGGCTGAAACGCTTTCAAAATATCTTCTTTTGTATTCACAAAATCAATGATAAATGTATCCTGTTTATCTGGATGTGTACGGTTCAATCTGCTCAGTGTCTGAACCGCTTTTACACCGCGTAATTTCTTATCAACAATCATTGTATGAAGCAATGGTTCATCAAATCCGGTCTGATATTTCTCAGCTACAATTAGAATATTTCCCTCATCATGGAATACCTGTTTTGTCTGTGATTCATTCACACCATTCAGCTTGCTTTCTGTCCATTCAATCTCTTTCTGGTCATTCGGGTCTTTGATAGAACCAGAGAACGCAGCCAAGATTTCCACATCATGATAACCATTTGATTCCAAATAGTTCTTAATCTCATGATAATAACGAACAGCAGCAAGTCTCGATGATGTTACAACCATCATCTTTCCTTTTCCCTTGATTTTCTGCTTCGTTACATTGCGGAATGTTTCAACAATAATCGCTGATTTCTGCTGAATGTTATATGGATGCAGCTCTTCATATTTCTTGATTGTCTTCAATGCCTTTGACTGCGGAACATCAGGATTATCCTTTGTGTTCTTCGCAATCTGATAGCACGTTCTATACGTTGTATAGTTCTGAAGAACATCCAGAATGAATCCTTCTTCGATTGCCTGACGCATCGAATATACATGGAATGGATGATAAGAACCATCATTCCATTCTGTACCAAACATCTCCAATGTTGTACCCTTTGGTGTTGCTGTAAACGCAAAGAATGAAAGATTCTTATGCTTTCCATGCGAAATCATTTCACGCACCAGACGGTCATTGTCATCCAACAATTCATCTTCAGCTTTTCCTTCCAGTTCCGCATACTCTTTCAGAGCATCCGACACATCAGCAAGTGCAGCCTTCAATTTCATTGCAGAGGAACCAGTCTGTGAAGAATGTGCTTCATCTACGATAATAGCAAATCGCTTATCTGTTGTATCATCCACTTCTTCATAAATGACTGGGAATTTCTGCAATGTTGTTACAATGATTCTCTTTCCGGCGTTCAATGCATCCTTTAAATCCTTAGAGGATTTCTTTTCATCAATCGCACATACACTACCAAGTGTATGGTCGAATCCTGTGATTGTTTCCTGTAACTGTGCATCCAGATTACGTCTGTCAGTTACGATAACAACCGATGTAAATACAGGCTCATTATCATCATTATGCAAGGATGCCAGACGATACGCCGTCCATGCAATAGAGTTTGACTTGCCTGAACCAGCTGAGTGCTGAATCAGATAATTGTTCCCTGAACCATTCTCACGCACATCAGCAATCAGCTTACGTACTACATCCAACTGATGAAATCTAGGGAAAATCAGACGCTTCTTTGTGACATTCTTTCCATCTTTCTTTTCGGTCTTCACCTCAAAGCTGATGAACTTCTGGATAATATCCAGCAAGCTATCTTTCTGTAATACATTTTCCCAGATATAAGATGTCACATAATTATCATCTTCTGCCTGCGGATTACCTGCACCACCGTCATTTCCGGCACCGTTGGAACCCTGATTGAATGGCAAGAAATATGTATCTGTACCTTTTAACTCAGTAGTCATCCATGCTTCGTAAAGGTCTACTGCAAAATACGCCAGGATACGATGATTCAGCCAAAATGCAGGTTCCCTCTGGTCACGGTCATACTGCCACTGCAATTTTGCATTGTCTACCGTCTGACCTGTCAGCTGATTCTTTAATTCAATCGCAACCACTGGAATACCGTTGATTGCAAGCATCATATCAACTGAATTGTTGTTCTGCTCTGAATAGTGCCACTGTCTGATACACTGACACACATTCTGCTCATATCTTTTTACAGCAACATCATTTAAAGTGGATTCAGGCTTGAAATAGCAAACCTTAAAATTCATTCCACGATGTTTAAATCCATGTCGCATGACAGACAGCAAGCCATCCATCTGTACGGCATTTTCAAAACATTTATAAAACTTCTTGTACGGGTCAGAGTTGCACTGCTTTTCAAAACGCTGCCACATAATCGACTGGGTTGCTTTCACAAACCCAACCAATGTATGAATATCCAACGCCATACCAGAAGATGAGGTATATTCAGCATCTGTTGCCTTTTCATATCCACCATCAGGTGAGATAAGAAAGGCTTCGATATTGGATTCAAACTGTTTTTCATTTTCAGCCATAGCTTATACCACCCTTCTTTTTCCTGTTACCACTTCGTAAATCAGTGATTTCTTATATGTTTCAAGGTCATTGATAAGAGATTCTTTTTCAGCAATGAGGGAATCAATCTGTTGCGTTTTTTTCTTAATATAGTCTACAATAAGATTTTGTTCAACTAAAGGCGGTACAATCACCGGAATTGGCAACAGATTTTTTGAATATAACGGACTAATACTTTCACCAACACCATAAATTCGTCTTTTAAATTCATCAATAAAAGCTTGTGTATGAAATAAATATTCATAATAAATCGGATTTTGATTTCCATAGCATCTGTAAACACTGTAATTAAATGTTACAATTCCATCATATGGAGAAGCAAAGAAAACTCCAGAGTGTGCTTTATATTTATTAAAAACTATATCTCCAACACTAACTACTCTATATCCATCAAAAGAATCTGATGGATTAGGAATTTGTATTTCTGATGATTTGACAATTCCGTATTGCTGCGTAACAGATAATTTTTCTTCATGACCATCTACAGTTCTTTCATTTCTCTCAAACAAAATGTTTTTTATTCGCATTACAGACCAATTTTGTGGAATTTTTCCAATTTGTTCAATCTTTGAATCCTTCATCTCAACATTCTTATCAAGACCTTTTGTCACCACTTCAAAAATCACAGACTGTTTCAATTCCTTATATTCATCAATACTTGCCTTTGCTTCTACGATGATTTCATCAATTTTTGAGCAAGTTTTGTCCAAATAATCGGCAATGGATTGCTGTTCAGATAATGGTGGCATTGGAACTTTCAACCGTCCAAGCTGTTCCTCTGTAAAGGAATGTCGCAAATTCTTTGCTAAATGCAATAATTCTTTTGTATTATCCACCATTAAATAATAATAATAATAATAATCTCTTGATGCATTATCATGTACCTTAAAATTACTATATGCTGGACTGGTAACACCATCATGTGTAACCCTTCCAACACATCTAGGCGTTACATCAATATCAAAAAGACACATGAGCAAATCACCATCTTCAATATACTGATAGCCATCAAATGTAGCAGGCATCTTACCCGTTGGATTTTGCAAATCCCTTACGATTACACCATTCATGGTCAATGACATTACATCTTCGCCTGTCCACTTTTCACATAAATTCTTTTCTTTATGCATCACATACTTATTGGGAATTACACTCCACATGTCAGGAATCAATCCTACCCACTCAATTCCACTTTCTTTCATTGTCATAATTATTCACCCCCGAACAAATCATGCAATTTTGCCATCAAACTCTTTTCATAATGTTCAATACGTGCTGCAATCACATCTGACGGCTCAATTTGTTGGTATTCATAGAAAGTTCTGGTGAAGGGAATTTCATATCCCACTTTTGTTTTGGTCTTATCAATCCAAGCCTGTGAATTATATGGAATAACCTCACGTTCAAAGTAGGCATCAATATCTTCTGCTAATGGTACATTCTCCGTATCACGCTTCGATTTATCAGCTACCGGCTTCTTTTTCTTCATAACAACATTCCCATTTTCATCCAGCTGCGGTGTTTCCACTACAATCTTGTTATAGCCAAGATCAATAGCATCCACGACCTTGCTCTTTACAATGATTCTATTGTCATTTTCATCTACGTCATTATATGTCTCATCTGCATAAGCACCATACGTTTTAACAATCAAATCACGGCAAGCCTTTGTAATATCTACATTTTTTGAACCGATATTTTTACGTCTTGCTGAACAACAAGCCGATGCATCAATCAGCTGTACTTTACCCTGATGTGTTACAGGCTTATTCTTCATTATAATCCAGATATACGTTGCAATACCAGTATTATAAAAAGCATTGTTCGGCAACTGCACAATCGCATCCAGCCAATCATTTTCGATTAAATATCTACGAATCTCAGAAGGACCGCTCCCTGCATCACCATTGAATAAAGAGGAACCGTTCTGGATAATTGCCATCTGTCCATCATCTTTTAACTTTGCAAGACCATTCAACATGAATAAAAGCTGTCCATCACCTTTTGCTGGCAATCCTGGTGCAAATCTTCCTGCTGTACCTTTCTTAAATTCCGCCGTGACCTCTTTCTCCTCACGTTTCCAAGGAATCCCAAATGGTGGATTGCTGATAATATAATCAAACTTATATCCGCTGAACTTATCATCGGACAAAGTATCACCGAACTGCATATTGTTAGGATCACCTCCACGGATAAGCATATCCGCCTTTGCAATACCGAATGTAAATGGATTGAACTCCTGACCAAATACAGTAACGTCTGCATCCACATCCATCTGTTTTAATCTTTCTTCCATACAGGTAAGCATCTGAGATGTTCCCATCGTCATATCATAAACTGTCTTTGAGATACCATCTCCTGTAAATGCAGATTCATCACCAGCTACAAGAAGATCACTCATCAAATAAATAATGTCACGACTTGTAAAATGTGCTCCGGCTTCTTCATTATATGATTCAGAGAATCTACGAACAAGATTCTCAAACACATATCCCATATCAACCGCACTAATTTTCTCAGGTGAAAAATCACCCTTATCTGTACAGAAATCAGAGATTACCTGATACAGAAGACCAGCTTCTTCCATGTGTTTAATCTGAGAATCAAAATCCATACGAGCAAGAATATCCTGTACATTATCAGAAAATCCATTTAGATATGCTTTAAAATTATCTACGATGTTTTCAGGGTCAGCAATCAATGTCTTGAATGTAAATGGACTTGTATTATAAAACTGATAGCCTGATGCTTTACGCAAGAAACCATCCTTTACAGCCAGCTTTTCTACTTTCTTATATGTATCAAGAACTGTCTGATGTGTTGGCAGCAAACAATCATGAAAACGCTTGATTACTGTCATAGGTAGGATAACCAGACCGTACTCATGCGGTTTATATGCTCCTACAAGGTCATCTGCAACAGACCATATAAGAGCTGCTGTATCATTGGAATTTTTTCCAACATTTGTGATTAAATCATTACTGTTCATCTTATTTATCTCCTAGTATAGTATTTTGGTAATTTTATGAAAATTTTATCATAAAATATTAGAAAAGCCCATACTTTTTCAAGTATGAGCTTCCAATATTTTCATTGAACCATTTTTCATCTTTTTATAAATTTTGCATTTATTGTATTTTTCAGTCTTATCAGATATATTGAAAATCTGTTTAAATTATATATGTTAAACATAATCCTGTATCTGTATATGAAATATCTGTTTTTCTATTATATGTATCCGTATCAGACTAAAATTATATTTATTTTTGTTACACACCAACAAGTTATTCAAATATCATGTTCTTCTTCACAATTAATACAAAGTGTTCCTGAACCACCTCGCATTTGTTCAGGATACTTACACCCACATGCTGCACACACAAATCCATTTTCGTTTGTAACCATACAACTATCACATAACGGATTCCCTTCATTGTCTCTTTGATTTACTTCCCATTCATATCCTATTTTTTCTCCACATTCAGAACAATAATATATATCAAATTCAGAATCCTCATCCTCATATCCATCCTCTTTAATAAATGTTTCATGAATCTTTGCATCCTGATAATCAAAATCCTCATTCCAATTAATTGCTGTATCCACTTTTCTTGTAACTGATACATCAACTCTACCACTACACTCATGCATTCTTCCTGGAGAAGTAATTATATCTTCTGTATTATTATCTATTCCCCAGCAATCATATGACACACCAAACATTTTTATAAAATATGAGATAATATATGTCGCTATTCCAGAATCTACATCTATTCTTTCATAACCATTATATTCAACTTCATCCAATTTCCATTCTTCTACTCCCTCAGAACCAATATGTGAAATATCCCCGTGGAGAAAACTTATTCCTGAATAAGCAATTTCACTCCAAATTGAGTCAAATACTTCCATATGTACTTCTTCTACAAAAGACTCATCTGTAGCATTCAAAATCATTGATGTTGCATCTGGAGCTTCAATATTAAATTCCCTAGCAATTGCTTGATATAAATCATATCCAATCATAGGAATTAATTTTAAACTTTCACCACTATTTTTTATATTTTTAGTTTTATGTGAAAATTCTTTAATCAATTCTTTTCTAAAAAGGATTGAACCATCATCTAATTTTTCCCACCAATCTTCTTTTACATCATCTGTAACAAAAATAACATTTTTATTATTCAATACGGCATATTCATATGTCTCAGCCCAAACAAGTAAATCCCCATATTTACTAATGCCATCTTTTTTGGCATCTTTGTATCCTGGAGGCATTTTCTTCTTATATCGATACTGACCTTCCTGACACTGTTTATATATAAACGCTGCTGAAGGAGTTGGCATTTTTGAAAATTTATTTACCAAATCAAACACTTTGTCTATTTCCCAATTATTTAAAAAATCTAGATTTTGATGTTCTATGAAATATAAATCAAATTTATCTTCAATTTCTGTAATTTTTCCTATTAATTCATTAAAGAGCTTATCTATATCTGGATAACCATCTTTAGATAATTCTCTACATTGCCCCTTTATTTTATTTTCTATAGTCGAAATAAGTTGACGACATAGTTCAGCCGAATTCTCTATAGATTTTACCTTTTTTGCATACTCATCTTTTCTGTGCTTTTCATATTCCCACTGCACATTAAATGGAATACAAATATAATCTTTTATACTGTTCAAACATTCTAAGACAAATTCCGCATAATCTGGGGATGAACGATATATCTTCAAAAGTATGTTTGCATCTAATACAACAATATAATTTTTATTTTGAAGAAGTTCTTTTATTGCAATCATTGGATTACTCTGTCTTTCCTTATCATTATCCATAATAATCTGTTCTCTTTCCAAACCTCTTTTTATTTTTTTATCCATGTATAACCTCTTTTTATAATACTTCTCATTCATTATAAGTTCCATTTAATTTTTCATAATATAACATGTTTTTTCCTCCCAAATACTTTTCTCATTTGTTTTCTTATTGGTGATTTTTCACGTTCTTTTTTATATATTTAAGAAAAATTGTAACATATTTTTCCAATTTCACCATAAAAACACGCAATCCCAGATAATATTTATCCAAAATTGCGTGTTATATTTTTATAGAAATCTCTAAGAGACCCTTAACAATCTATTCAGAAACCTGTAGAAACCCTTAGAAACCTTTAAAATATCAAAAATGAATTCTTTATCAATAAAATAATAATTTTAGAAAAATTCACATGGATACCTATTTGGGAATTCCCTTAGAGTCCTTTTACATCTATTCTGGAACCCCCCAGTATTCGTTTTGGAACCCTCTCGGAACCTCCTAGTATCTATTCGGAACCCTCTTGAACCCCCCTGACCTACATTTTGGAACCCCCTCACGGATATTTTCTATCTATAATCCCCCGACACTTCCATATAACTCCGCTTCCCACGAATATAATCCTCATATGCTATTTCCGGATCTTTGCCCTTGAATACTGTACAAAGTCCGCACATATCACAATCGGCGATGCATGGAAATGTTTTTTGGATGTATTGTCGTCTTTCTTCTTCTGTAGAAACTTCAATTTCTGGTGGTCGCATAATTAACTTCACCTGCCTTGTTATCTTACCAGCCCGGTATGACTTCGGTATTCTTCATTTAATTGACGAAGTTCTTTTTCGCCGTTGATGTATGGTTCGTAAAAAGCATCTACGAGGCCACCGCCTAAGTTGTCACAGCCATTGCAGAAGTCACAGGCCCCACCGCACTGGCTGAGTCCTTCCTGCACGATACGGATTCGCTCTTCTTTTGTTGTGTCTTTTATTAATATGCTTTTGATTTCCATTTGACATCGTCCTTTCTGTTTTAGATTTTGCCTTTCTATTTTCCTACCTTTTTAGTCTGTATATGTATATATTATCACGAAGAAATGTCTTTGTCGAACTGAACGCAAAAGCTATGCCAATAATATTTTGGAAATTATCCGCCTTTTTCTCAATATATTGTATATTTAATATTTTAAAACAGAAAAAAGATTTTTGTATAATCTTTTATATTGCATAGAATCTATTTTTCTAAAAATATAATTTTTATTTTGCACTTTCTTACTCAACCATCTAACTTCTCCAATGTATCTGCTCCAGTATGCCCAGTGTTCTTCGAAGCTTTCAAATGGATAAAATCCTCCAGAATACATATCCTGAAATCCGTATTTTTTCTGAAAATCAGAGAAATATTTTGTGAATCGGTCGCCGGTATAAGTGAATCCTGCTGAAGTAGAAAGTCCTGCTCCCGACCCGATAATAATCGTATCTGCTTCTTCTATTTTTTCTTTTAATTGTTCTATTTTATTGAAGGATTCCTTCGTAGATTGCTTTGTCCAAATCTTTGAAAACATTGAATATCACCTTTCTTACACTTGTATTTTGTTTGAGAAATTCTTTGACAGTTGCAACTGCAATTTGGGCTGCTTTTTCATTTGGGAAATGAAATTCCCCTGTCGAAATACAGCAAAATGCTACACTTTCAAGTCCATTTTCTGCCGCAAGAGCAAGACAGGATGTATAACAGGATTTTAAAAGTTCACAGTCTTTTTTTGTAACTGTTCCTTGTATAATCGGACCGACAGTATGTAAAATGTATTTACATGGCAAATTATAAGCTTTTGTAATCTTTGCCTTACCTGTTGGTTCAGCATATCCTTGTTCTTCAATAATTTCCGCACATTGTTCTCGTAGCTGCATTCCTGCAAATGTATGAATACAGTTATGATTTGGAACGTAACAGCCAGTCATACCACTATTTGCTGCATTTACAATCGCATCACATGCAAGCTTTGTAATATCTCCCTGCCAGAGAATAATTCCCGCTGGATTTCCTCTAAATTGTCTGGCTCCACAATGCCTTTCCGCTTCTTTTCTTCCTGTAAATATGCATCCTGCACTTCTAAAACTTCTTTTCTTACAGGATGCGGCATGCGGATATTCATAAGTCCCCGAAGAAGCAGCTGCTGTTCCTCTGTATTCGTTGGAATCTCCATTCCACGATATTGTACATTTTCTTTTAAAAGTTCCTGTATTAAATAAATTCGTCGTTCTGATTAATTCATCATGCACTTTCCTTTCTTTTTGCTATATTTTTCTGCTTACTATACCTTCTATTTGTTATATCTTGGGATTGCATTATTACGTTAAAAAAGTCCGTTATACCTCAAGATAGCACTATTATATCGAAAAATTTGCAAGAAAAAAAGTACGCACAAATTGATTACATAGTTACCTGGAAGTAACTGTGCTTTTTTATAATATTTATCCTTTTCCAGAGAATGTCACGCTAAGATTAACATAGTTAGTTTTACGACAAATGATAATTTTAATATAGAGGTATTTTCAGATGAAGGAACCACAATTACTACAGACAAAAGCTTATGATTATTTAATTGACCTGATTAAAAAAGGGAAATTAAAAACGGATAAAATCTATTCTTTAAATCAGCTTGCTAAGGATGCTGGATTTTCAAAAATTCCATTTCGTGATGCTGTATTGCGTCTTGAACAGGAACGTTATATTGACATCCTTCCAAGCAGAGGATTTACTCTCCATAAAATGACAAAAGAAGACATTATCGAAACATATCAGATAAGAAATAATAATTTCGACCATCGCCAAAGACAGCCCGTAAGAAATAATCTAACCCCTATATGTGACCTCGGAGCAAGTGTTGAATACGAGCGCTAAAGCGAGCATTCAACACGCCGCGACTAAAGTCACATATAGGGGTTAGATTATTTCTTACGGGCGTCTCCTTTGCCTGCGGCAACTCAGAATTTAAAGCACCTGTTTTGCTGCACCATAAATTCCCGCATCGTTTCCGAGAGTTGCCAGTGTAATTTTTGTTTTCTGATTTCCATAGAATGCATGATCATAGAAATATTTTCTTACAATCTCTAAAAGAATATCTCCTGCTTTTGACACACCCCCGCCAATGACGAATACAGCAGGGTCAACGGTTGCTGCTAAATTTACTAATGCCTGTCCAAGATATGCACCAAATTCTTCCGTAATTTCTAAAGCCGCTGCATCTCCTGCTTTTGCTGCATCAAATACTTCTTTTGCAGTGATTTCTTTTCCAGTTAAAATACTGTTTTTCGTATTTTTCTCAAAATATCTCTTAGCCAGACGGACAAGCCCGGTTGCAGAAGCATATTGTTCAAGGCATCCTTTTCTTCCGCATCCGCAAGCCTCTGTCTCATCATCCCTTACTGTGATATGTCCGATTTCTCCACCTGCTCCGTGAGCTCCGACTACCGCATGACCATCAATGATGATACCGCCGCCAACGCCAGTTCCAAGTGTTACCATGATCAAGTCTTTTTCTCCTTCTCCGGCACCCTTCCACATCTCACCAAGAGCTGCTACGTTGGCATCATTTCCAATAACACATGGGAAACCTGTGAGTTCTTCCAATTCTTTTTTGATTTCTTTTGCCATCCAGCCGACATTTGCGGCACGTTCAATGGCTCCGTTTTTATCTACAGGTGCCGGTACTCCTACTCCAATTCCACAGATTTCTTCAGCTTTAAGAAGTTTTTCAGCAATTTTTCCCTTAATTGCCTCTGCAACATCTGGCAGAATACGTTCTCCTTCGTTTTCTGTGTAAGTCTTAATCTCCCATTTATCAAGAAGTTCTCCTTCTACTGTGAAAAGACCAAGTTTTACAGTTGTTCCTCCAACATCCACTCCAAAACAATATTTCATCATGCTCCCCTTTCTTTTTCTACTTATTGCAATTATAAATTTATAATTGCAAATAAAATTCGTTCTTTATATAGTATCACGAATTCGCCCTGCTTGCTTCCATTATAATATTAATTACTGATACATTTCTATCATTCTTCAAACATGCTCTAGTAACCAATATTAATCATGAAGCGGCTGGATGATCTAACCGATATAATCGCCTCTGTCCTCAACCAGTTCGTACCCGGCAGAACGCACTCGGGCAGACAAACAGTTTTTACATTTAGCTGCCTCATCTCCTGTACATATCTTGTTATCATAAAGCTCATACTGCTTTCGATTTTCTACTGGAGAAAGATTTGGCATTACTACGTTCGCTCCTGCACTAAGACCTTTTTCTCTTCCTAATGGATCTAACGTTCCAAGTGCTGTTGTTGCCGGAAGTAATACTTTCGGTAATAACAATCGAAGTACCGATAATAATTTTAATGTTAAATCTACGCTTCCTGCTTCTTCTTTTGCAAACTTTGTATCATGATGTGGAATAAACGGGCCAATGCCAACCATCTGTGGTTGTAATTCCTGCAAAAAGACTAAATCTTCTGCCAAATGTTCCCATGTCTGTCCCGGGGACCCCACCATAAATCCGGCACCCACCTGATAGCCAAGTTCCTTTAAATCATAAAGGCATTGTTTGCGATTAGAAAGATGCATACTTTCTGGATGGAGCATGTGATAATGTGATGTATTGGCCGTTTCATGGCGAAGCAGATAGCGGTCTGCTCCCGCTTCCTTCCATGCTTTATATATTTCTTTTGATTTTTCTCCGACTGATAATGTAATCGCACAATCTGGATGTGCTTTCTTTATCTTTTTTACAATATCTGCAATCCGCTCTTGCGTATACCACGGGTCTTCCCCACCTTGTAATACAAAAGTACGAAAGCCTAACTTTTCACCATTTGCACAACATGCAAGTATCTCTTCTTCACTAAGGCGATATCGTTCTACGTTACGATTATCTCTTCGTATTCCACAGTAATAGCAATTGTTTTTACAGTAATTTGTAAACTCAATCAGTCCTCTTGTAAATACTTTTATTCCATAATACTGTTTGCGTACTTTGACAGCTTCCTCTTTTAAATATTCCATGACTTCAGAATTATTAAATAATGAAAATAATTCCAGACATTCTTCTTTCGTTAAGGAATGCGTCTCTACAAGTTTTTTTGAAATATCCATTTCTTTTCCTCTAAATTACTAGTTCCACTTTATCATTAATAATACTCTGGCTCATCTGGCATAATAAGCGCTGCAACAATATAAAATAATACACCGGAACCTCCCGCTAATGTAAAAAGAACAACGAGCAGACGAAGGATTGTCGCATCAATTCCGAAAAATTCTGCAAAACCTCCACAAACACCACATATTTTTCTGTCTAAAGATGATTTATAAAGTTTTTTCCCCATAACTTATTACCTCTTTTTATTTCATTTTCTGTTTTATTTTTTTACTTTTTTCTTTTTTGTCTCTGTTATTACTTCTTTTTTTGTTTCTGTGTGGCTGTTGTTGCCTGTGAAGCATTTTCTTTTGACTTGGTCCCTTCTGTTATCTGCTCCGCATCTTTTTTCGGCTGTTTTTCTTTGGCTGCCTTTCGCTCTGCTTCTGCTTTTTTTGCTGCTGCCTCTGCATCCTGCGCTTCTTTTTGCTCTTTTAAGCTATCACTCCACTTTTTATTAAATGTCGTATAGGACATAGCTGGCAGTGTGATTGTTCCGTCTTTTCCCGGAATCTGGCGAACTTCTGCAATCTGTGTCTGTGCATGATCTGCAAGATAGTTCATCTGATAATCAGCAAGTTTATCCGCAATCAACAATGCCTGCCCTCTTGTAATACGCTGATTGGCTGTTTTGCAGGAATCATCTACTGCTAATGCACCCGATGCAAAGGAAGCATAAGCTTCTTTTGCTGTTTCATCCATTGTATCTATACTGCTACAGGAAGCCAGCACTTCTTCTGCCTTTTTATCCGATATAGTTACTGGATATAATTCCTGAAGAAGCTGTGCAAAACGAGTAGTCGTTACAGTTCCATTTTCATTTTCGGAAACAAAAGCAGATAAGGTTGCATTATCTTTTAAAGAATCAATTGCTTCGAGCATTGTTCCAAGCTGTTTTCTTGTAATTGCCTTGTTTGGTGCAAACAGACCGTCTTTCTGCGCTGGATAACAGTGAAGTGCAGAATATTCGCTATAAACTGCGCCGTACTTTTGGGAACTTCTCACATCGTAATTACTTGGTGTCAGGGTAAGTTTACCCTTTTTATAGTTGTTAAATGCGTAATCAAACAGGCTTCTTATAGAAGCAAATGTACTTTCTTTACTGACATTTCCAAAGTAGGCACAAATCAGTTCGTGTCCTTCATAATCCACTGCTGTTGCAATAAATACATGACCTGCTGCATTGGTAGTGCCGGATTTTGAACCGATAATCTTATATGTATCACGGTCATAATAAGCCATTCCTTTCAAAAACCAGTTTGTTGTATTAACATACATTCCGCCTTTTTGTGTGGAATAATGTGCCTTTGAAACAGCACTTCGAATTAATGGTATTGCCATTGCGTAACGGCATATTTTAGCCATTTCCTTTGCACTGGCATAAGTTTCATTATATCCTGCGCCAATATCAGAACCAACCGGATTATCAAAATGGGTCTTCTTTAAACCAAGTTCTTTACATTTTTCGTTCATTGCTTCTACGCAGGCCTTTTTAGAACCAAAAACACCAACTGCCAGAGAATCTGTCGCATCTGCTGCAGAAGACATCAAACTCATATGTAATAAATCTTTAAAAGTATAGTTTACTCCTGCACCAATTCCTAAGCTGTATGTACCCGGCGTTGTGCGGTATACAACATCAGACTTTGTCTTTATCACAGAGTTTACATTTCCCTTTTCTACACAAACAATCGCTGTCATAAGCTTTGCTGTACTTGCCGGATAAATCTTTTTATTTGCATCCTGCCCAAAAAGAACTTCCCCAGAGCCTGCATCCATCACCACATAAGCATGGCATTGTTTCTTCGGTGCTTTCACTTTTGCCTGTCCCTGCAAAGGCAGGGCAATAAACAGCAACAGTAAAAGTATTCCTGTTAATTTCTTTTTCATATCGCCTCTCCTTTTTAATTTTCTCTTAAGTTTAATGATTTTCCAAACACACTCTAAGAAAAGTTTCTGGACAATCTTCTCTCCTTACAAAAAGACATATCCATACTATGTAATGCCTTATAAAGCTTTATTATCATCTCCACACAAAGTTCCTGACTGTCGTTATAGAGTTCCCAGAGATGTTTACAGGTTTCTGCATCCGCCGGATTGATTTCTTTTGGAATAAAATGATGATGCAGATCTAATTCTGGACTGACATATCCGCCAATCACTGTTGTAATCGCTCTCTTTACTCCAAATCCAGAACGGAAAATATAATTGATCACCAGTTTCATATGGAAAAGACTGACTTGTATCTGTTTCGCAGACTTCTTAAAATATGGTGCAATTACGGCGGCAATCTCTTTTTTATCCTTTATATGGCAGGCTCTCTTATAATGATTTAGATTTCTGCCATCACGCTGCATCACCTCAAAGTCCCAATCTGTCTCTATCTCTGTATGACTGATTCCCGTTTCCTTTATGCGCTTTCTTACATAAGGATGACAGGAACTGTCCAGAATAAAATGTGTCATAAATCCAGCAAGATAGGCAAATGCCTCATTCCTATTTTTCTGTGCCTGAAATACCTTAAATGCCCGTTTAAAAAACTCTCTGGCAGGTTCGTGATGTACTTTTACCCCATACTGATTTACTTTATTTTTACAATAAGAATGATAATAAAACAGAATATCCGGACCATGTACGCCAATATTATAGTATTCGATATATGGTTCTATTTTTCTTTGTAATTCTTCGGGAAGTTTATGAAAAACTTCCTGTCCATAGGCATAATGTGTATATGTTGTCGGCATAACATCATCTCCTTTTCTTGAGTAAACTGACTATTGTGACACCTTCACTCCAGTAATGTATTACCGGAGATTTTCGCAAAATTTTTCTTTCTGTTATTATAATCACTACAGAATTCAAAATCAAACGTATCTGTAATACTATTTTCTTATTTTGCGGCATTCGGTATAGTAACGTTTATCCTGTGCATGTCCCATAGAAAATGTCTTTCTCGGTAATGCTCCATCATGAATTACTGTAGGGAACAGTTCTTCCTTTCCCATATCCGGTAAAATAAATCCTATGCTGTCTTTTTCCCTGGCAAGGCTTTCTATTACCTCTTCTCCATGAATGTAATCAATCTTTCCGCCATTTTGTGCCAGATATCCATCAAGAAATCTCTGCAGGCTTCCTACTGTTAACTTAGACGTTGGACGTTCAATAACACATTTCTTTTTCTTTCCATTATAAATAGTATAGAAGGTCTGCCCTTTTCCTTCTTTTTTAATATGTAAAGCCGCATTCATCTTGCTTAATAAATCTTCTACATGAACACCGGTAACAATTCGGTGAATCGCCTCAAACTGAAGAGCAGGGCTGTGAAGATTTACAACCTCTACGAGCGCATATCTCGCTGGGTGCTCCGACAGATCTTCATCTGGATGTGCAGCCTTTAACTGTTCATAGTATGCTTTAGCAGCTGCAAGTGAATGATTGCCATCTCCAACTGCAAACAAAAGAACCGGACGGTCTTTTACATGATATTTATCGGCAAAACACTTTGGATCTGCCAGGAATGTAAGTGCTTTTTCAATCCGTTTCTTTTCCTCTTTTCCAAGAAGATAGCCACATAGATGTCCGCCGCCCATCATAAGGTCAAAATCATATAAAAGTGGAAGATGTTCCTTTTCCTGCTCACACGGTTCTATGACATGCTTTCCCGCATCATCTACAAGTAGCATAACGTGCGGAAGTTCCACTACCGCATTGTTACGAATCTCCACTCTGGCTGGAATTCTTTCTGCTACCGTTGCCTCTGTTGCTCTTATAAAAGATGTACTCTTTTTGCTATAATCGTACTGTTCCAAATCAATCTTTCCAACAATACCTGCGCGAACATTCCCAACACTGTCTGTCCGCTCTACATAAATCATCGCATCTTTATATTCTGTAAAAACCTTTTCACGCAGATACTTATTCATAGAAGCCTCAATATTTTTAAGTTGCTCCTCATGATTTTCCTGCTCCAAATATACTTCCGGCAAAATCATATCGAGAGTAGAGGGACTATCACCGGCAAATTTCTTTACCCCTTCCCAATATTCCGGCTCACTGGTAAACTGGTCACAGGCAATAACGGACCACTTCTCCATATTTACTTCTTTTCCAGGCAGTAAAATATCTGCCTCTTTAAATGTTTTCATTATTATTCTCCCTCTTTTGTGCTTCTATTTTTTCAGCAAGATCATTTAAATATACCCACCGTTCCATTTTATCAGAAAGTTCGGCTTCCGTCTTTTCTTTTTCTTGCATTAATTCATTCAATTTTACGAAATCGGTCGCACATTTGCTGATTTGTTCTTCTAACTCTGCAATTTTTTCTTCTAATTTCTCAATATCCTCATCAATTGTCTCAAATTCTTTCTGTTCCTTATAAGAGAATTTCAACTTCTTTTCTTTATTTTTAGAAGCAAGCCACTGTTCTCTTCCTTCTTTCTTCTTCTCATTGCTCTTTTTAATATGAAGCCCAGAACCAGAATCCACACTGTCAATGGAATCCGCCTCAATTCTTCCTGATTTTTCCTGATATTCTGTATAATCACCCTCGTAGACTACAATATTTCCATTTTCAAAAGCAGCAATACGGTCAACTGTTCTATCAAGGAAATAACGGTCATGAGAAACGGTGATGACAATTCCCGCAAATTCATCAAGAAAATCTTCTAAAACCCGAAGTGTCGCAATATCAAGATCATTTGTCGGCTCATCAAGTATTAAAACGTTCGGAGACTGCATCAGCACTTTTAAAAGGTATAATCTTCTTCTCTCACCACCAGAAATCTTAGCAATCGGCGTATACTGCATATCTGAACTGAAAAGGAAACGTTCTAACATTTTTGATGCACTGACCAGTCCCTCGGAAGTTCGTACATATTCTGCTGCATCTTTAATGTAATCAATAACTCTTTCTCTTTCATCCATTACTTCACATTCCTGTGCAAAGTAACCAATTTTTATTGTCTCTCCCCATTCAATCGCTCCAGAATCTGCCTGCTCTAAATCTGCTAAAATCTTCATCAATGTGGACTTTCCACAGCCATTATGCCCGACAAATCCAATTCGTTCAAATCGTTTAAATATATAGGAAAAATGTTTAAAAAGTACCTTGTCTCCATATGCTTTTGAAATATCATAAAGTTCAATCGTTTTTTTTCCAAGTCTGGTTCCAACAGATCCCATCTCTACCTGCTTTGCTGTCTTTGGGGAATCCATCGCTTTTAACTGTTCAAAACGCTCTAAACGTGCCTTTTGCTTTGTCGAACGTGCCCTTGCCCCACGCATTACCCACTTTACTTCACTGCGGAGAATACTTTGTCTTTTTCTTTCTGAGGCAAGCTCTCTTTCTTCTCTCTCTGCTTTCCGTTCCAGATAACCAGAATAATTTTCATCATAATAATAAACTTTGCCACCTTCTACTTCCCAAATATGATTCGTTACCTTATCAAGGAAATAGCGATCATGCGTTACCATTAACAGTACACCACGAAAACTTTTAAGATAATTCTCCAGCCAGTCAGACATCTTATTATCCAAATGGTTCGTAGGCTCATCTAAAATCAAAATATCTGGCTTTTGCAATAAAACTTTACAAAGCGCGGCCCTTTTCTTCTGTCCACCGGAAAGATTTTTAATTTTCTCATCAAAATTCTCTAATTCTAATACAGTAAGCATCGCCTTCGCATCGCTCTCATAACCATAGTCATCTTCTATTTTCTTTCCTTCACAGACATACTTTAAAATACTGCTCTCTTCATCAAACTCAGGATTTTGCCCCATCCAGCCAATCGTCATACCATTTGAGAAAATAATTTTTCCCTCATCTGCTTCTTCCTCGCCCGCGATAATTCGAAGAAGTGTTGACTTACCGGTCCCATTAATGCCAATAATTCCAATTTTATCCCCTTCATCTACACTGCAGGATAAGTCTTCCAAAATCATCTTATCCCCATATAATTTTGAAATATGCTCTACGTTTATTACACTCATAGTAAACTCCTATTTTTTAACTTTTCTGCGATAACAAAAAAAGCTGAAAACCACAAAGGTCTTCAGCTTCTTCCAACAATGCAGTTGACGGGACTTGAACCCGTACCCAGTCAGCCCGGACTAGATCCTTAGTCTAGCGCGTATGCCAATTCCGCCACAACTGCTTATCAGTGGTTATCTCTCTCACCGACGAAAATCATTATATCACAAGGATTTTTAAAATGCAAGAATTTTTTTCAAAAATTTTTGACTTTTTATAAACAAAACAGATGAAACCTGAGAAACCAATACTGCATATTTGTGGTCTGGGTTTCTCAGGTTTCTGTCTCTTGCCTACAGAATAATTAAAAAATACGACTGCCACTTTCTCTGGGGGGCGTCTCCCCCTTGCCTGCGGCAATTCAGAATTTACTTAAAGTATTCTACTCCACTTTCGAAAATCTTCTGATCCTGTTTTGCGTAAATATTCTTAGCAATATTCTCTCCGATACGTTCGGAATGTGCCATCTTACCAAGGACACGTCCGTCTGGGCTTGTGATACCTTCAATAGCATAGTAGGAACCATTTGGATTGTAGCGGTCATCCATTGTAGGTTCTCCGTTTAAGTTAACATACTGTGTTGCAACCTGTCCATTCTTGAATAATTTTTCAATCCATTCTTTGCTTGCAACAAAACGTCCTTCACCATGAGATGCAGGAATTGCATAAATCTGGTCAAGTACGGCTTTACGAAGCCATGGGGACTTGTTGGTTACTACTTTTGTATATACCATAGTAGATACATGGCGGCCAATCTCGTTCATTGTCAGTGTTGGAGAATCTTCTGTCTGGTTAACGATTTCTCCATATGGTACAAGACCGAGCTTAACGAGTGCCTGGAATCCATTACAGATACCAAGTGCAAGACCGTCTCTCTCGTTAAGAAGCTTCATAACGGACTCTTTAATCTTTTCATTTCTAAATACGGTTGCAAAGAACTTCGCAGAACCTTCTGGTTCATCACCCGCACTGAATCCGCCTGGGAACATAATAATCTGTGCCTGGCTGATTGCCTTTTCAAATGCATCTACAGATTCAAGAATGTCGGATTCTGACTGGTTCTTAAATACAAGTGTCTCTACTTCTGCTCCTGCGCGGCGGAATGCCTTTGCAGAATCGTATTCACAGTTTGTTCCTGGGAATACTGGAATAAATACCTTTGGAACTGCAACTTTATTTTTGCATACATAAATGTCATTTGTACGGTATAATGGCTGTGATACGTTATGTTTCGTTGCATTTGTCTTTGTAGGGAATACAGATTCTAATGGTTTCTGCCATACGTCACACATCTCTTTTAAAGAAATCTCTTCTTCACCAACCTGGAAGAATGGATCATCTGTAACTCGTCCTACAAATATATTCGGCAGAACTGCCATCTCATCCATCCATTCTGTAGGAATCTCTACAAGAATAGAACCATAATATTTCTTTGTAAGATCTTCCTTATTAAAGTCTCTTACTAACTTCACACCATACATATTTCCAAAGCTCATCTTGCTGATTGCCTCAATCAGTCCGCCTGCTCCAAGAGCATATGCAGATGCGATAACATCTTTACGCATTAATTTATGAATCGTATCATAAATCTTTCCGGCCTCTTTATAATCCGGAATACCATATTCATCAAATGGAATATCCACACGAAGAAGATTATTACCTGCTTTCTTAAATTCTGGTGTTACAACATGGGAAGCCTTTGTATAATCTACAGCAAAGGAAACTAATGTTGGTGGAACATCGATATCTTCAAAGGAGCCAGACATACTATCTTTTCCTCCGATGGATGGAATTCCAAAACCTTTCTGTGCATTGTAAGCACCGAGTAATGCAGCAAATGGTTTACCCCATCTCTTAGGATCTGTGCCAAGTCTTTCAAAATATTCCTGGAATGTCAGACGAATCTTACGGAAGTCTCCACCGGCAGCTACAATCTTAGCTACAGACTCAAGTACTGCATAAACGGCTCCATGGTATGGACTCCAGCTTGAAAGATATGGATCAAATCCGTAGGACATCATCGTTGTAAGTTCTGTCTTACCTTCTAATACAGGTAACTTCGCTGTCATTGTCTGGATTGGAGTAAGCTGTGTCTTTCCACCAAATGGCATGGTAACTGTTCCAGCTCCGATAGAGCTGTCAAACATTTCTACTAAGCCTTTCTTAGAACATACATTAAGGTCAGAAAGTTTCTCTGTCCACATCTCTTTTGCGTCTTTGAATTCATCCTGTTTTTTGTAGTAACATTCTTTCTCGTCAGGCATTTCTACTTCAACCGTTGTTTCCTGATGTGCACCATTCGTATCTAAGAATGCACGAGAGAGGTTTACGATTTCTTTGCCTCTCCAGGACATAACAAGACGTTTTGCCTCTGTTACTTCTGCAACTACTGTTGCTTCTAAGTTCTCTTCTTCTGCGTAAGTGAGGAACTGTTCTACATCTTTTTTATCAAGAACAACTGCCATACGTTCCTGAGATTCAGAAATGGCAAGTTCTGTTCCGTCAAGTCCGGCGTATTTCTTAGGTACTTTGTCAAGGTCGATGCGAAGTCCGTCAGCAAGCTCGCCGATTGCTACAGATACACCGCCGGCACCAAAGTCATTACACTTCTTAATAAGGATACTTACTTCCTCACGACGGAATAATCTCTGAATCTTACGTTCTGTAGGTGCGTTACCTTTCTGTACTTCTGCTCCACAAGTATCAATAGACTTTGTTGTGTGAGCTTTGGAAGAACCTGTTGCTCCACCACAGCCATCACGACCAGTACGTCCACCTAATAATACGATGATATCGCCTGGATCAGAAGTTTCTCTGATAACATTCTTTCTTGGAGCTGCACCGATAACTGCACCAATCTCCATACGCTTTGCAACATAACCTGGATGATATACTTCATCTACTAATCCTGTAGCAAGACCAATCTGGTTACCATAAGAGCTATATCCCTTTGCAGCGCCAGTAGTCAGCTTTCTCTGTGGAAGCTTACCTTTCATCGTCTCTGCCATAGGAACAGTAGGATCTGCACAACCAGTTACTCGCATTGCCTGATATACATAGGAACGTCCTGATAACGGGTCACGGATCGCACCACCAAGACAGGTAGCTGCACCACCAAATGGTTCGATTTCTGTTGGATGGTTATGTGTCTCGTTCTTAAAGCTGATCAGCCATTCTTCTGTCTTATCTTCAAATTCTACAGGAACAACGATACTGCAGGCATTAATTTCATCGCTCTCTTCCATATTATCAAGAAGTCCGTCCTGTTTTAACTTCTTCATTCCCATAAGAGCAAGATCCATCAGGCAGATAAACTTATCCTTTCTGTCTCCATATACTTCTGCACGGTCAGCAAGATATTCATTATATGTCTTTTCAAAAAGAGGTTTATAATATCCATCACCAAATGTAACATCCTTAAGTTCTGTAGAGAATGTTGTATGACGGCAATGGTCAGACCAGTATGTATCTAACACACGAATCTCTGTCATGGAAGGGTTTCTGTCTTCTTCTCCATGATAGTAATTCTGGATATAACGGAAATCTTCAAATGTCATTGCAAGACCTAAAGAATCGTAAAGTGCCTTCAGTTCTTCTTCTGGCATATCCTTAAATCCGTCAAAGATTGCAACATCTGCTGGTTCTTCGTAATCCATAACGAGGGTTTCCGGCTTCTTCTCGTCTGTCTCTCTGGAATCTACCGGGTTGATACAGTATTCTTTGATCTTCTCAAATTCCTCATCACTGATATTACCAGAAAAAACATAAGTTGTTGCAGAGCGGATAATTGGTTCTTCCTTCTCATTAAGAAGCTGTAAACACTGCATAGCTGAATCGGCTCTCTGATCAAACTGTCCAGGAAGATATTCTACGCTAAATACTCTGTCTCCCTCTTTTTTAGGGAAATCTTCCTCGTACAAATCATCTACAGGTGGTTCTGAGAATACGGTAACTGCCGCTTTTTCCATCGTTTCTGCTGAGACATTCTCCACATCATAGCGAATCAGAACTCTGACATTACTGACATCATCTATAGAAAGATATGCCTTTAATTCTTCTGCAAGTTCTTTTGCCTTTACCGCATAGGACGGTTTCTTTTCCACATATAATCTCTTTACCTGACTCATGATATCCTCCAAGTATGTTTAATTAAATTGTGGGGACAATTCAGAAATTATCCCCTGCTTTTCTGTTAAAAATATGATAACACTTTTTTATTCTATTTCCTATGGTTTTATATCAGTTTCTTCAAAACCATGAATTCTGACAAAAATCGACGAAAAAAATTCAAAAATTTTTAGATTTTTTACAGATGAATCCTCTTGATTATCTGAAATACCAAAAGATTTGAATAGACAACCGGCCTTGTTTCCGCGTAAAAAATGATACCATCTGTTGGTGCTTTTACTTCGGAAATAATCTCCCCGCTATCTGCCTTCATAATCTGCGCCAAAACATCTCCTCTGCTGACTTCCTGACCACATTCTGCTTTCTTTATAAAAATGCCTGCAGCCTCTGTCATGATGGGCTCTAAATCTCCCTCTTTTAAGACGCTCGCAATATAACCGCTGTGAGAATAATAACGGATAATCCCCATTCTTGTAAGGAAACGCAGAATAGAAGAAACGGCCTGCGCTGCCAGTTCATCATCAATTTTTCCTGTCATGCCTGTATACAAAGAAAAAGCCTCCGTACCATTTCTTTGCCAGTTATTATGTAATGTTGTTCTGTCAAATGGTCTGCTTTTTGCCTCAATAACATAAGGCAGTCCGAACAGGTTTGCAAGGCTGGTACTTCCATGTTCCGGATCAAGCAATCGGATATGCGGCATAAACGTTCCCCCAAGATAAAAGGATGGCAGATGAATGCCATATCGGTATCCTTTTGTCGTTTCCATAATCGCATATGCCACACGGCTTCCCGATTCCCCAGACGGATTTCCAGGAAACAATCTGTTTAAATCGGTGTCATCAGAAATCCAGAAACGCTTTCCAAAATCCATCGACATATTACTTACAGAAGGGATTACTAAAATGCCATTCTCCCCCACAATGTCTCCATGCTTTTCTATTTTTTTCAATACATCAATCAGCTTTGAACAAATGTAAAGCTGCTGGTATTCATTTCCTCTCAAGGCCCCAACAATGCAGGCAGAATGTTCTTTTCCTTCATTTTTCCCAAAATAATATCCTTTTACATTAATTTCCTGTTGAAAAGGAGACTCCATCGAATATAAGACCTTTTCTTCCATGTAAATATCCTCTCTTTCTTCATGTACTTCCAAACCTTTTTATTCTTCATTCTGTAAGAAGATTTTTATGTTACCGGTGTCCCAATTTATAAGGTATGCACAGGGCGTACTCTAACAAAATTAGGATACATCTATCGGAGTTCTTACTTTTATTCGTACTTTCCAGCAGGTCTTTCTGTTTTACAAATCCTTGCCAAAAGCTCTCCCTCACAAACTGCCGGATATTCTCTTAAACTAAAAATCATTCCATCACACGGTACTGTTATCTCCTCGATTTCCGCACCAAGAATGGGACGCACGATTGAGCCTATCATCTGTCCTTCTCTCACATAACTTCCAATCTGCGCTTTAGGAATAAAAATCCCACTTGTATTACAGTGTACTACTTCCACGTCATTTTTCTTTACCGTTACAGTCTTTTTCGTAGGCGAAACTTCTCCATCAAAAATGTCTAACTCTTTCATCATCCGAAAAACACCATCCAGCACTTTTTTACAATAGTCATAATCTATCTTCAGTGCGATTCCCGACTCAATCACCACGTTCGGAATGCCTTTTCTTCGTAAGCTGTAAGCAAGACTTCCCTCCCACACAGAAGAAGAATTACTATTCATCCACAACACAGGAATCCCTGACTTTTGCGCAAGTTCTGTCACTTTTTTTCCAGCATTTTCCGGCACTCGAATCTGCGGAATCTCCCGGATAAAAATATCACTCGAATGAATATCAATGCAAAAATCTGATCCCATTAAATCTGCAACGACTTCTGCCGCCATATATTCTATCGTATGTCCATGACGGCTACCCGGAAACATTGCATTCATATCTAATGCACCCGGAGCATTCCGCTTTCTTATCTCCAGTGCCATCGGGGTCACACAAGGATATATATCGACAATCCCTCTTAAATGTTCTCTCTCTTCCTTAATTCTTCGTATCAGCTCATAACAGATATACTGTCCCTGTAATTCATCTCCATGAACCCCGGCAACAATACTTAATCTTGGCATATCCTCCCGTATATAATCTGGCTCTAACCTGTTTTTCTTTATTTTTATTGGAAGTCCTACCGGCATCTGCGCCGTCATTACTGTCTCTATCATCTATAGTCTCCCTTCTGTTAATTAAAAATCATTATGACGCTTTTGAAATAACTCTCAAAACTATTTTTTATACTTCCTTTTGCTTTTACGGCCGCTTCACTTATTGACCTTTTGGCTTTTGTGAGCTATCATTAACTTCATATAGAATATACTATAAATTTATCTTTTGCAAATTTTTATATTAGGAGGATGTAAATTATGGATAAAATAGCAAGTTTTACCGTAAATCACCTTGATTTAATTCCAGGGGTTTATGTTTCAAGAAAAGACTATGTTGGAAAAGAAGTTCTCACCACTTTTGACCTGCGTATGACTGCACCAAACAGAGAACCTGTTATGAACACTGCCGAACTTCATACAATCGAACATCTGGCCGCAACCTATTTAAGAAATAATGATGAGTGGAAAGAAAAAGTTATTTACTTTGGACCAATGGGCTGCCGTACTGGATGTTATTTAATTCTTGCAGGCGATTACGAATCCAAAGATGTCGTAGGACTTGTACGCGACACTTTTTCATTTATCGCTGATTACGAGGGAGAAATTCCGGGCGCCGCTGCAAGAGACTGTGGCAATTATCTTGACCAGAACCTTCCAATGGCAAAATATCTTGCGAAAAAATATTTAAACGAAGCGTTAAATAACCCTTCTGAAAAAAATCTGATTTATCCTGCATAAATCTTTGAACTTTTCACATACTACCTCCTGTACCTAATCAATATGCTCTTATGTATTCTCGGAATCTTTTTATGCTTGATTTTGTGAGAAGATTTTTTGTCAGTTGTGCCCAATTTTTTGAAGCGTACGCGGTGCGTACGTTGATGAAATTCGGGTGCGGCTGGCGGAAAATCAGCCACGAAAGCAAGCGCAAGAAAGACTCCGAGAGTACATTCTTAAAAAAGGAGGATTTATCATGAAAAGTTCAAAGAAAACCTATCAGGAAGTTGCAGAAGCCTGTAGCAAATACCAGCCAGTATCTGAAGAATACGGATTTAAAAATTCTTCCTGTGAATGCAACACACCAAGCTGCTTAAACTGTACTCATTTTACAGATCAGGAACACTGTGATTTAGACTTATATGATCAGATTGTAGAGAGAATCAAGTAACTTCTGATTTGTAGAACGAAACAGACGCCAGCAAAGAGAGCCTATCCCCTATATTTGTGACTTTAGTCGCTGCGGTTTGAATACTAGCTTCATATGCTCGTATCCAAACCTTGCTCCGAGGCCACAAATATAGGGGATAGGCTCTCTTTGCTGGCTGACTGTGGATGCTGGTACAAAATCAGAATTGGAAATTTTGATAATGTGGGGGAATGTCAGTATGCAGTTCCTTCCTATTGGGATATCGGAAAAGCATATAAGCACTTGATAAAACAAGTGGCTTTAGAAAAAAAGATAGACGTAGTAGATGCAATTATTGAAGCATATCATTCTTTTTTCTTTAGAAGACTCCATACAATTTAGCTCAATATCTTCTGCTAAAGCGGCGTTTATGTCCCCGGCAAATTAGTATTTACTTAAAAGTTACGATTGTTACCCCGGCATCCCCTTCGCCGAATTCTGCAAGCTTATAGGACTTCACAAACTTCAGTTTACGGAGATACTCGTGGATTCCCTTTCGTAAGGCGCCAGTTCCCTTTCCATGAACAACCCGGACAGAAGTAAGTCCGGCGATCATAGCATCATCGAGGTATTTTTCAAGGCGGGCGATTGCCTCATCCACAGTATTTCCGAGAAGGTTGATTTCTGGATTGATTGTTGCGGCCTTATTGATACTGTAGCGGTCTTTTGGCTGATGCTGTGGTTTCGGTGCTTTTTCTGGAGCGAGAAGTTCTAAGTTTTTGTAGTTTACTACAGAACTTAAGAAGCCCATCTGGATTACAAGGTCTCCATCCTTGTTGGCAGCTTCTTTTACAGTTCCATTTAGAGAAAGTGTAGTTACAAATACAGAATCGCCTACTTTGAAGTCAGAAGGATCGGAGATAGTGGAAGACTTCTTTGCCTTATAGGCGAGCTTTTTGTCAAGCTTACTCATGCGGCCTCGGAGATCACTTCTCTGTGCTTCCATTTTTTTCATGTTGTTCTGCTTTGGATGCTGTCCCCATGCGTGATATTTACGAATGGATTCATCAGCAACTTCCTTGGCTTCTTCGAGAATGTTTCGTGCTTCCTCGCGGGCATCACGGAGCATCTTGTCTCGTTTTTCTTTAATGTCATCCTGTTTTTCTTTCAGGCTGTTCTTTAAGTTCTCGATTTCCTGTTTTGTCTTGTAAAGTTCAGACTGTTCTTTTTCAATTTCAGCTTTGTTTTTCTCTAATTCAGAGAGCATGTTTTCAAAGTCAATGGCAGTCGCATCAATCTGGGAGCGTGCCTGTTCGATAATGTAGTCTGGCAGGCCAAGACGTTCACTGATGGAGAAGGCATTACTTTTTCCAGGAATACCGATTAAAAGGCGGTAAGTTGGAGAAAGAGTCTCAAGGTCGAATTCACAGCAGGCATTCTCTACGCCAGGTGTGTCCATTGCGTACATTTTTAGCTCAGCGTAATGTGTTGTTGCAACTGTACGAATCTTTCCTGTATGCAGGTCATCTAAGATGGCAATGGCAAGCGCCGCACCTTCTGTCGGGTCAGTTCCTCCACATAACTCATCGAGTAAAACGAGAGAATTGGGGTCAGCTTCGTCTAAAATGTGGACAAGGTTCGTCATATGAGATGAAAATGTGGATAAGTTCATCTCAATACTCTGCTCATCTCCGATATCTGCAAAAATATCAGAAAATACAGCAAGGCGGGAACCCTGAAATGCAGGAATGTGGAGTCCTGCCTGTCCCATAAGCTGGAAGAGACCGACTGTTTTTAAGGAAACGGTCTTACCACCAGTATTTGGTCCGGTGAGCAGAAGCATATTAAAGTCCTCGCCAATATAAATATGGATTGGAACGACTTTTTTCGGATCAAGTAATGGATGACGGCCCTGCTTGATATCTACAATTCCGTCTGTATTGAAAATCGGTTCGGTTCCCTGATATTCTTTTGCATATTTTGCCTTTGCGAAAATGAAATCAAGCTTTGTCAGAATCTTCTGATTTTCCTCTAATTCACGGCTGCAGGAAGCGGCCTGTGCGCTTAAAGACTGGAGAATCTTTTCGATTTCCATTTTTTCTTTAATATCTAATTCTTTCAAATGGTTGTTTAACTGGACAACGGCCATCGGCTCGATGAAAAGTGTAGAACCGGAAGAAGACTGATCGTGAATCATACCCGGAAAGGCGTTACGATATTCTGTTTTTACAGGAACACAGTAACGGCCATTACGGACGGTAATCAGCGCATCCTGAAGCATTGTCTTGTTATTTTGTGAGTTGATAACAGAAGTCAGCTTATTGTGGATGGAGATATTTGTCTGTTTGATTTCGCGGCGAATGTCTTTTAATGCGGAAGAGGCATCATCACTGATCTCATCCTCAGATAAAATACACTGTGTAATTCTCTGGTAAAGGAATTCTAATGAATCAAGTTCTCCAAAATAGCTGTTTAAGGAGTCATATGCCATTATGTCATCTTCCGTATCGCCGTATTCTACAGCCTGTGCTGTAATAGAAAGAAGACGGGCAATATCGAGAAGCTCCTTTGTATTTAATGTGGAATCAATTTCTAATAATCTTAAATGTGGACGGATATCAGAAAGTCCCTGAAAAGAAAGATAACCCGTCTTATAAAGCCGGGTCAGTGCATCTTTTGTTTCTGTCTGTGCTGACAAGATTTCTTCGTAATCAGAGGAGGGAAGCAGGTCTTTACAGAGTGCCTTTCCCATGGTCGAAGAAGCAAAAGTCTCCAGCTTTTTAATGATTTTATCATATTCTAATGTGATTAGTGCCTTTGTATTCATAAATAAAATCCTCTCAAAAATTTAAGTTCAATCTTGATATGCATCTTAATTTGTGATGGATGCATTATGCAGGAAAACGTATTGCAGAGCTATGTAAAGAGAAATAATCCAGATAGTATATAGTTTGTACATAGTTTTACTGCGTAAGTTATGATTGAATAAGATTTTCATATATTGATAATATTAGATTAACTTGTTAGTAGCGAGCCCGAAAGCCCTTTTCATCTGCTACATTTACAGAAGGAATATTTGTAATGTCCAATTTGTCAATGCGGATGAAGCGATTCCCACCAGGCCGATCAGAGGATAACTCCTGTAAAAAGAGTTCCACACGGTGGTCTAGTCCCTGGACTTCCATCTCTACCGTACCATCATAGAGATTGCGGACCCAACCCGTCACATTGTACTTTTTTGCAAAACCGGTTACTGTAAAGCGAAGACCAACGCCCTGTACGCGGCCGTGTGCAATAATGTGTTTTCTAATCATAATGCTTACCTACAGTCCGATACTGTGCCGGACTATTCCTTTCCTTAATTTAATGCAAAAGTAATTGTGACATGAAATACTTCATTTGTCAATGAAGACGGGGCGTAAAGCCTTTAAAAATGCGGAAAAATCTGTGAAATAGAGCATTTTCTTGGTTGTCAGCCTATTAAATTTAAGCTATAATATGTGAAGTAATTAAAGAGATGGATTAGAAAGGAAACGTATATGCGTTATATTAATGAACTCAGAGAAGGAGATAATGTCTCTGAAGTATACCTTTGTAAAGTAAAAAATATTGCGAAGACAAAAGCGGGAAAGACTTATTATTCCATGATTTTGCAGGATAAGACTGGTGTCATTGACACAAAAATCTGGGATTTGAATAATGGAATCGAGAATTTTGAACAGATGGATTACATCCGTGTAGAGGGTAATGTCACAAGCTTTCAGGGCAGTCCGCAGCTCAATGTCAGAAGACTGCGTAAAGCCAGAGAGGGCGAATTTGCAATGGAGGATTATATCCCATGTTCCAGCAAGAGTATTGACGGAATGTTTAAGGAATTATCTTCTTATGTGAATCATGTACAGAACATTTATTTAAGACAGCTATTAGTTGCTTTCTTTGGAGATAAGGAATTTGCAGCCAAGTTCAAGGCACATTCCGCAGCGAAAAGAGTACATCATGGATTTATGGGTGGTCTGTTAGAGCATACATTAAGCGTAACGAAACTGTGTGATTTTTATTGTACGCAGTATCCGATTTTGAATAAAGATTTACTTATTACAGCAGCAATCTGTCATGATATCGGAAAGATTGATGAGCTTTCTGATTTCCCGGAGAACGATTATACAGATGTTGGACAGCTGGTCGGCCATATCGTAATGGGAACGATGATGATTGATGAGAAGATTAGAAATATTAATGGTTTCCCAGCGAAGCTGGCGAATGAATTAAAGCACTGTATCTTAGCACATCACGGTGAGTTAGAATACGGTTCCCCTAAGAAGCCGGCATTAATTGAGGCATTAGCTCTTAATTTTGCAGATAATACTGATGCAAAGATGGAGACGTTTATTGAAGCACTTGCAGAAGAGAGCCGTCAGAGCGGTGAGTGGAAAGGTTACAATAAATTATTTGAAAGCAATATCAGAGCGACAAGTCATTTAGGAGAAAAGGATTGAATAATAAAGTGAAATCAGAACAGAAGTTGAATTTGAAAAAGAATCAGGAAATTTCACTTACAATCGAAGATTTTACAAAGGAAGGGGAAGGTCTTGGCAAGTACCAGGGCTTCCCTTTCTTTGTTAAAGACACGGTAATCGGTGATGAAGTGAGAGTTTCCATAACAAAATTAAAAAAGAATTACGGTTATGCCCGTCTGGTAGAAATCGTAACACCATCAAAAGACAGAGTAACCCCGCCATGTCCGGTCGCAAGACAGTGTGGAGGTTGTAAGTTACAGCAGATTTCTTATGAGAAACAGCTTTCTTTTAAAAAGAGTCTTGTAGAAGGCTGCCTGATGCGTATCGGCGGTTTTGGAAAAGAAGATATTGAGCAGAAGATGGAGCCAGTATACGGAATGGAAGAACCGTGGCATTACCGCAATAAGGCACAGTTTCCTGTTGGTTATGACAAAGAGGGGAACCTTGTTGCCGGATTTTATGCGGGCCGTACCCACTCCATCGTGGCCAATACAAATTGTGCGATTCAGGCAGAAGTAACTCACCCGATTGTTGAAAAAGTTCTTACTTATATGAAAGAAAATAAGATCTCTGCATATGATGAGAAAAATCACAGCGGTTTGGTGCGCCATATTTTAACCCGCATAGGATTTACTACTGGCGAGATTATGGTATGTCTTATTGTAAATGGTACGAAAAAGCAGTTGAAACATATTGATAAACTTGTAGATGACTTAAAAACAATCGAGGGAATGACAAGTATTATCGTAAACACGAATACTGATAAGACAAATAAAATTTTGGGACTTCGCTGTGAGACTGTATGGGGCCAGGATTATATTGAAGATTATATCGGTAATATTAAATATCAGATTGGGCCGCTTTCTTTCTATCAGGTAAACCCACAGCAGACAAAGGTTCTTTATTCTAAAGCATTAGAGTACGCTGAGCTGAAAGGGCAGGAACTTGTGTGGGATTTATACTGCGGAATCGGAACTATTTCCCTCTTTTTGGCGCAGAAAGCAAAGCAGGTTTACGGTGTAGAAATCATTAAAGAAGCCATCGATGATGCCAAGAGAAATGCCGCATTAAATCATATGGATAATGTTGAATTTTTCGTTGGAAAGGCAGAAGAAGTCGTACCTGCACAGTATGAAAAGACTGGGATTCATCCAGATGTCATCGTTGTTGATCCACCAAGAAAGGGCTGTGATGCGATGCTCTTAAACACAATGCTCGATATGGCACCGAAGCGCATTGTCTATGTAAGCTGCGACCCGGCAACATTAGCAAGAGATTTAAAGATACTGTGTGAGGAAAAATATACCTTGGAGAAGGTATCTGTGGTAGATCAGTTCAGCCACTCGGTTCATGTGGAGAGTGTGTGTGCTTTGAAAAGAGTAGATGAATAATTTTGCTATATTTGCTATAATATAGAGAGTGTCTGCATTAAAAAAGACTGGAAAGCATTTTTTAAATATACTTTAGGTAAATAGTTTTTTATACTATATTATTAGGACCTTTATAGAGAAAATAAGATAAGAATGAAAAATTATCCAGAAACTATGATAGGATATATTGTTTTTTGTCTTTTTAATTATAGTAGTATTTTTAATTGCTATAGACACATCTTATGATAAAACAGAGGAATTGAACAAGAATATTCTTAAAAGATTTTCTGGCAGGCATACCTAAGAAAAGATATATGTAGATCAAGAAAAAATATTTACAAAAGTATCATGGGAGGGGCGGAATATATGAAGTCAATCAAGAAATACGAAACAATTATTAATGAGGCACTGCGTTCAGCACTTGAATACGATACTCCCGAGGGACAAATTAATGAATTTATCAGTTTTTTTGGAAAACATATCGGATCTGACAGAATTTATATTTTTGAGGATGACGAGGAGCATCATGTAACAAATAATACTTATGAATGGTGTGCAGAAGGAATTACTCCGCAGATTGAGCATTTGCAGGGTGTGAATATGGAAGTAATTGATTGGTGGTATGATACTTTTGATGAGGGAAAAAGTGTTATTATTTCTGATGTTGAAGAATTAAAAGGAGTACATCAGGTATCTTACAATATGCTTAAGTACCAGAATGTTTGTAAAGTAGTTGTCAGCCCATTACGCCATAAAGGGCAGATAAAGGGATTTTTCGGTGTAGATAATCCACCGGCTGTAGATTACAATGCATTAACAATGTTTTTAGATATGATCGGAACCATGCTGATTTCTCTTTTAAAAATAAGAAATACATTTCAAAAAGAGCAATATAACGCAAGTATGAGCAGCTACTCAGCACTTTCTGAGATTTATTTATGTATGCATTTAATTGATATAAAAACAGGAAAGTATGAGCAGATAAAAAATGTAAAACATGTAGAAAAAGAATGTGAAGAGCTTGATCAGGAGAATTTTTCAAAAAGAGTATATACAACTATGAAATACTTCTGTACAGAAATGTATTTATCAAGTGTACTGGAGTTTGTGGACTTATCAACATTAGACAGACGATTAATGGAAACAAACACAATCGTTCATGAATTTATAGGTACAGTTTCCGGATGGTGCCGCGAGCGCTTTATCAAAGTAGATAGCGATGAAAAAGGCCGTCTGTGGCATGTTCTTTACTGTGTGGAAGTGATTGACGAACAGAAACGCCGGGAGAAAAAGCTACTGTATCTTTCTGAAACAGATTCCATGACCGGTATTAATAACCGTGGAAGCGGGGAGCGAAAGATTGCAGAATTCCTTGAAAAAAAGAAAGGTGGCCTGTTCTGCCTTTTAGACTGTGATAAATTCAAAAAAATCAATGACACATATGGACATGCTGTTGGAGATACCGTTCTCATTAAGCTTGCAGCAGTCCTTCAGCGAGCCTGCCGTGAGAATGATATTGTCATGCGGCTTGGAGGTGATGAATTTGCGATGTATCTTCCAGGAATGCCAGATAAAGCACAAGCGGAATCATTTTTCAAACGTTTATTTACGCAAATAGATAAGATTTCCATACCAGAAATGCAGGGAGAGAAAATTAATGTGAGTCTGGGAGCTTCTTTATGTTCGGATAAAGATGGAGCAACTTTTGATACGCTATATCATGAGGCGGATGCGGCAATGTATGAAAGTAAGAAAATTGTGGGGAATCATGCGATAATATATTCTGATTTGCCACAGGCAAGGTAGACGCCACTGTAGAAGAATTATTGGGCAAAATTCTGCAACACAAAGTCAAAATATAGGTTGTTTTATTTACTGAGAGCGTCTCTTTGCCTGCGGCAGATCAGGAAGTATATAGTTGCTTCTATAATATGTTTGTCGCTGATAAAAATATCATGTACTCATGGGCAGCCCAAAACAGCTCTCAAAGAGTCAATATATTTCAGTAATAAGACAGCAATTTTCATATATCCTTTCTTTAGATTAGTGCTATAATAAAATAAATATGACTATTCAGAAATAATTCATGGAATCGTATTTGCGATGCTTATTTTTTGCTTTGAATAGCCGCAGTTTATATAACATAACACAACCGTGGGACAACACGGGGGTAGCTCGCTTATGCTTAGCACAACGGTGCTATCGAACGAGAACCGACCTCTATAGGTGGGGAGGATGTCACCATAACCAGAAAACCAAAGTATACATATTGGGAAAGGGGTAGAAAGACATGATAGATAACAAGAGACAGGAGCTGATTCATAGCCAGGTAATGGAGATTCTCAAAGAGAACCAGTTAGCATTTTCTAATGTTGCACGTCCAAAGCCAACAAAAGCTTCTACAGCAACTTCAGCATCCTGGTCAAAAGACATGGCTCCGAAAGCATCTGCAGCAACACAGGGAGCATGGGACAGCACAAATACACCGGGCGGTGTTTCTTCTTTAGCAAAGGAGAAATGGAATGTACAGGAAATCGCAGCACTTGTAACAAAGGCATTAGAAGCCAGCAACGTAAAAGTTGCATTTTCTAATAAGCCAATTCCTGCACCAACAACAATTTCCAGTTCTACACAGCCAGCATGGAAGAAAGACGAAGACGAAGCTCCTCGTAAACCGGCAGCAGGTACACAGGGCGCATGGGATGTGACAGATACACCAGGTGGACTTTCTGCTGAGACAAAGAAAGTATGGAATCTTGATGCAATCACAGCTCTGGTAAAGAAAGAATTAACAGAGAACCTTGAGTTCTATAACAAACCACTGCCAAAGCCAACAACAGTATCCAGTTCCACACAGCCAGCATGGAAAGATGACAGCGAAGAGTATAAACCAAAAGAATCTGCATCTGCTCAGGGAATCTGGGAGAGAGGCAATAAGATTTCTGCATCTACACAGCCAGCGTGGAAGGTGGATGAAATCGCTGCTTTGGTAACAAAGGCTCTGCAGAATAAATAATATTTACTACAGGCAAGGGGAGATGTCCTCTGAAAGATAAATAAAGCATATTTGTGACTTTAGTCGCTGTGGTTTGAATGTTCGCTTGGACGCGCGAATGTTCAAACCTTGTTCCGAGGCCACAAATATGCTTTATTTATCTTTCAGAAGACTGTCTTTGGCTGCGGCAAATTACTATTTAGAAAGGAATTATTATGCAAAGTAAAATGACACTTAAAGAATGGCTGCCACTGCTTGGTATCACAGTCTCAGCATTCATATTTAACACATCAGAGTTTATGCCGATTGGTTTGTTGACAGATATTGCCGACAGCTTTCATATTACAGAGGCACATGCGGGGGTACTGATTACAGTATATTCATGGATCGTTATGTTACTGTCTCTGCCGTTGATGCTTCTATTGAATAAGATTGATTTTAAAAGACTTTTGTTAGGAACGATTGCACTTTTTGGAATCTTCCAGATGCTGTCCGCTTTTTCTGCTTCATATGGAATGTTAATGATATCACGTATTGGCGTAGCGTGTACACATTCAGTATTCTGGTCGATCGCATCACCGGCAGCAGTCAGTGTTGTGTCAGAAAAGTTTCGTTCACTTGCACTTAGTATGGTAGTAACCGGAACCTCAATTGCGATGATTCTTGGACTTCCGCTAGGAAGAATTATCGGACTTCATATGGGCTGGAATATGGCATTTTTCTGTGTAGGAATCATTGCTTTTATCACAACCGCTTACCTGATTTTTGTATTCCCGAAAGTGCCGGGCGGAGAGTCTTTCTCCATAAAACAGATGCCGGAAATCTTTAAAAATAAAACGCTGATGGGAATTTTTCTTGTTACCTTTTTATTTGCCACATCGTATTATACGGGATATAGTTATATTGAACCATTCTTACAGAAGGTGGCTGGTCTTTCTGCTAACTGGGTTACAACAACACTTACTATATTTGGTGCAGCAGGTCTTTTGGGAAGTTTTTTATTTTCCCATTATTATGACAAGAATAAATATCTTTTCGTAAAACTGGTAATGATCAGTGTGGCGGCAGCATTACTTTTATTATATCCGATATCAAAAGCACATATGGCGGTTGTTTTATTATGTGCATTCTGGGGTATGGCAGTTATGGCATTTAACGTGACATTTCAATCAGAAATTATTACTTATGCACCGGCAGCGGCTTCCTCTGTAGCAATGGCAATCTATTCCGGAATCTATAATCTTGGAATCGGAAGCGGGACATGGATTGGAGGAAGTATTTGTACCCATCTGTCCATTTCCTATATCGGAATTGCTGGTGGCATGATAGCAGTAGTGGCGGCATTGTTATGCATATTTGTTGTGATAAAGTATATGAAGGAATTTGATAGAGCAGCTTGATTTTAAAGCGGGTATTGATACTCGCTTTTTTTGCTTAAAATAGAAAAATTACGGGACGTAGAAGGATGTAATCTGAAATATGTAACAAAAATAAAAGATATACTTGCGAAAATGATGGTTTTATACGATAATAGGTACTGTTTGACCTGAAATAGAAAAATCAGGCAACATAGAGTAAAGAGAGATTGAAAATAGATAATTGGGAAATTAAATGGGGCTTCCGAGTAATTCAATTGCGGAATGCTTCAGGATAATAAAAGTTATCGTATAGGAGCATAAAAAACAAGGAGAGAAAAATGAGCAGAATAGATGAAATTAAAAAACGACGTACCTTTGCAATTATTTCGCACCCGGATGCCGGTAAGACTACATTAACAGAGAAGTTCCTTTTATATGGAGGTGCAATCAACCAGGCTGGTTCCGTTAAAGGAAAAGCAACCGCAAAACATGCGGTATCTGACTGGATGGATATTGAGAAAGAAAGAGGTATTTCCGTAACTTCTTCCGTATTACAGTTTGAGTATGGCGGATGCTGCATCAATATTTTGGATACACCAGGACATCAGGATTTCTCTGAAGATACGTATCGTACATTAATGGCAGCCGATTCCGCTGTTATGGTAATTGATGCATCGAAAGGTGTGGAGGCACAGACAAGAAAGCTTTTTAAAGTTTGTGCCATGCGTCATATTCCAGTATTTACATTTATCAATAAAATGGACCGTGAGGCAAGGGATATTTTTGATCTTTTAGATGAAATCGAAAAAGAACTTGGAATCCCAACTTGTCCGGTAAACTGGCCAATCGGTTCCGGTAAACAGTTCGCAGGCGTTTACGACAGAAAAAACCAGAAAATCGACTTATTTGAGGATACGATGAAAGGTACAAAGATGGGAACGATGAAAGAAATCGCCCTTGATGACCCGGAAATCAGCAACTATGTCACAGACGAAGCAAGAGAAGTATTAGAGGAAGAAATTGAGCTTTTAGATGGGGCCAGTGCAGAATTTGATCAGGAATTAGTTGATGCCGGAGAACTCTCTCCAGTATTCTTTGGTTCTGCCCTCATGAATTTTGGCGTAGAGAATTTCTTAAATTACTTCCTGAAAATGACTTCCTCCCCACTGCCAAGAACTTCTGATCAGGGAACAATCGACCCAATTGAGGAAAAAGATTTTTCTGCATTTGTATTTAAGATTCAGGCAAATATGAACAAAGCTCACCGTGACCGAATCGCCTTTATGAGAATCTGTTCCGGCGAATTTGAGGCGGGAATGGATGCTTTCCATGTACAGGGAGACAAAAAGGTACGTCTTTCTCAGCCACAGCAGATGATGGCAAGTGAGAGAAAGATGATTGATAAAGCCTACGCCGGAGACATTATCGGAATCTTTGACCCAGGCATTTTCTCTATCGGAGATACCATCACAACTTCACCAAAGAAATTTGCTTACGAAGGAATCCCTACCTTTGCGCCAGAACATTTCGCAAGAGTGCGTCAGGTAAATACGATGAAACGTAAACAGTTCATCAAGGGAATCAACGAAATCGCACAGGAAGGTGCTATCCAGATTTTCCAGGAATTTAATACTGGAATGGAAGAAGTAATCGTAGGTGTAGTAGGAACATTGCAGTTTGATGTATTAAATTACCGCCTGCAACATGAATACAATGTAGAAATCCGCCTTGAAAAACTTCCATATGAATATATCCGCTGGATTGAAAATACAGAGATTGACCTTGAAAATCTTCGTGGAACATCGGATATGAAGAAGATTAAGGATTTGAAAGGTCGTCCATTGTTACTGTTTATCAATAGCTGGAGTGTGGGAATGACTCTGGAGAGAAATGAAGGACTTGTACTCTCGGAATTCGGAAGAGCCTAGAATTTCTGATTTATCTGGCAAAACGGACGCCCTCAGAGAATGAAATAATCTATATTTGTGACTTTAGTCGCTTCAGGTTGAATGTTCGCTTAAAGCGCTCGCATCCAACCTTTGCTCCGAGGCCACAA
>OLQG01000235.1_pt1 | contig 48283 bp, 41 predicted proteins | sample 1672221 | NCBI WGS metagenome assembly OLQG01 (sample SAMEA3136660, study PRJEB25190) | human gut metagenome | biome: human gut; feature: human-associated habitat; material: faeces | place: Austria | collected 2013
GTCCAGGTAAAGTTATGATCGTGTGTAAGCATCGGGATCACTTCCGTCTTAGTTGCTCCGCATACAGTACAGGTATAAACCTTTTCCCCGGCTGAAGTATAGGTAGCCTGCTTGGTGACGGTTCCAGTATCATAGGAATGCTGGCTGGTTTGTGGAATAACTTCTGCTTTTGTATAGCCGCACACCAGACAGGTAAATTCCTTCTTTCCCTCTGCTTTACAGGTAGTTACAGTTATTACCTTACCATCTCCGAAGATATGCTTCTGATAGCCGCCTTTTTTGGTATTATCGGTAATACCACAGGTTCCATATCTGGACACACATTCATGCCAATGGGATTCTGAGTCATAAGACCAGCTTTCCGACCACTCATGTTCGTGTTCCTTCCGGTAGTCATCTGTATAATGGAAAACGATCTCGTCTCCATCTTCCAGATACTGCTCTTTTACGCCAAGATCAGAATGGAAACCATTTAAAGTGTACATCCAGCCGCTATAATCCCCGTTTGTAAATTCAGCAAGTTCCGGTTCTCCTGCCCGTGTAATTCCGGCAATATAATTCTCTTCTTTTGCAGAACGATAGGTCATGTTATTTTCTGCAAAAGCAGTCTTTAATACTGCAAGCACATTTGCATTTCCATCCATCTTGTAATCTGTCTTTTTGATCCAGGTTTCCAGGTTATCATTATATAAGGTATGGCAGGTTCCGTCTGTATCACTGTTATGTACGCTGTCTCCAAGAAGGGTAAGGCTGACGGTGATCGTTCCGGCATCCTTCTTCAGTACAGTTACGGTCAGCTGGGTAAAAGCTTCTTTATAAGAAAGCTTTAAGGTCTGCTCTCCACGCTGATTTTTGTTATATCCCTCAATGGTAAGATCTGTCCACGGGACCTCCTGTTCGGTACCATCACTGATAAGGGCTTTTACCTGCATTCCTGTAAAATCAAGGTCTTCCCCAATATCAAATGCAGTACGGTAATCGCCGCTAATCTCCAGGGAATCTACTGTAATCCGCAGACCTTCTGTAGAAAACAGTTTATCCATATCTGCCCCGAGAGGATCGTCAGTACGGTTAAAGCCTGTTTTCCAGCCACAGCCGGTTATCTCCGGGCAGTCTGTAGTACCATTTTCTGTATTAAAATAGGTAGATCCGCTTGATGTTTCATGGGAAGTGTTACTGGTATCAATATATTTTACGAATCCAATACCACTTGTAGCTCCGCAATCCTTTGAATAATAATTATTCGAAATCGCATCGATCCGGTTCAGACTGTCATAGAAACCAATGATTCCACCTATATAGGAAGCATTTTCACCAGTAGCCTGGACTTTTCCTGTGAAGGAATTATTTCTAAGGGAATACTGACAGTTATCCCAAGTCTGTGCCACATAGGTATCTCCACCTAAAATGCCGCCAACCTTATCTGCACCTGTAACAGTTCCTTCAGATACACAGTTATTAATAGTAACCTTTGTTCCATTTGGAGCTGAAGAGCTATCATATCCGCCACCAACAATACCTCCGGCATGCTGCCCAGAAGCAGTTACTGTACCATAGAATTCAGATCCGATGACTTCACAGGTACCCATAGCATTATCACGGGTTCCAATGATACCACCTACATAATCTGTTCCATAAACATCTGCATAACTAACACAGTTCTTGATATTTCCCTGCATACGCCCTGCGATGGCACCAATCTGGCTCTGTTTTTTGTCATATCCAACGACAACTCCCTTTTCAATAGTACAGTTTGTAATGGTTGCTACAAATGCAGCAGAACAACCGGCATAACCATTTACGGTCTTATTCGCCCCCAGAAAACCTGCTTTTAAGGTACTGGATCCGCTCTTTAAAGTTACATTATCAATCTCAACTGCACTACCAGAAAGGCCGACACCTTCAAAGTTGTTGACAAGACCATAACCGGCAATCTTCTTTCCATAGATGTTCAGGTTTCGGATCCTGGTATTTCTGACATATCCAAACAGCGGAAGTCCGCCCTCTGGAACTGTAATTGTGTGACCGGCTCCATCAAAAATACCGCTAAAAGCATTTAAGTTTGCACCTTTCTGCAGGTTTACCCTACCATCCTTAGTGGCTCCGATTGGTTTCCATCCATCTGGAAGAGTAATATCCGCATCCATTTTGAAATAAGCATCTGAAAAAGCAAATCCGTCTTTATTTACTTTTTCACGCAATGCTTCCAGATCAGAAGCTGATTTAATAATGTATGGGGATTCTTCTGATCCGTTTCCTTCCCATGGCAGCGGTTCTTCCGTAACAGTAACAGCAACTGGATCAGAAACTATTTTTTCACTGGTTAAAGTATTCGATTCTGCATTTTTCCCTTGTTCATAAAACAAATCGTTACGCTTATACCAAATCTGACAATAATAGTATGTAGTTCCAATTTCAGAAACTGGCGGTTTATAGGAACTTTGGGTTGCTCCAGCAATAGCGAATCCGCTTTCATTATTGCTTTCAGTATTTTTATACCATTGATACTGTGCATTTCCTTGATCTACTACTGTTTTTAAGCCAACTTCCAGCGTTTCTGTTAAAGGTTTCCCCTTAATCCAGGAAATAGGCTGCGGCTGAGTTTCTATCTTTGGAATTTCAAGTTCATTTGATACTACTGCAATTTCTGTAAATTTACTTTTTGAAGAATATGTTTTTCCATCAATCTCATAATTGACAATGCAACAGTAATATCTTGTAGAGAAAGCGGAATCCGTGGGAACTTTATAGCTTTTTTCCTCACAATCAATTTTAACGTATTTATCAAAACTAATATAATCAGGAACATAAACCCTATCTGGTAAAACGACATAATACCATTGATAACTTAATACTCCTTTTTCCGGTTTCAGTACATCTGCATTTGCCGTCAGAACAGGAGATTCGGAATTCTTATAAACATCTCCGTATTTTCCAGAAATATCTAAAGTTACTTCTGGAGTATAATCTATATCTCCAGGAGTTATGATAATCGTATAGTTTGTATCTTTTGATGTATGATATTCTTCGTTTTTTTCCAATGTAAATGATATTTTGCACTCATTATAAGTCTCCCAATCTGGAAAAAAACGAATACCTGTAGGGATAGAAACCGTTTCTGCTCCGGTAATATTGAGTTTGTTTGTATTATAGAATAATTCTTCTATACTGCCATAATTAGTGCTTGCATCCAAGTCAAAATATTCTGAGTTACATGGTACTTTTATTTCAAGACTCTGGTCATCTATTGTATCCTTTAAACCAGTTGATACTTCATGTCCCCAAAAGTCTTTTAATTCTATATCTGTTAGATGTGCTCTATAATATATAGGAACATTTACAGACTGCAAAACAGCTCCACTTTTTCGAATCTCAAACTTTATAGCCGAAGTAACATTAGAACATTGAAAAATAGTTGTGTTTTTTAGAAAAGTATCCTTTCCATCTAATAATTTAATTCTACAGATGCTTCCATCTTGAGGATTTGGATAAACAGCGTATACAACAGAACCCTCTGGAGTATTATCAGCAAGATCAACTTTGGCAAAAAAACTTCCACTACAATATTCTGCGGGAATCCATAAATCGTTTTCTCCAGCTATAGCAGACGTTTCAAATTCTTTTGCTTTTTCTCCTGATTCTACACGCAAATGAATTTTGTAGATATAGTCTCCTGACTGTTCATTGGCAGAAACGACTGTAATATTTGTATATGCGGCAGAAATATCTGTTACTTCCGTTCCTTCAGCGGTAGTAATTAATTTTTCAGCAGTAACAAAATAGCTTTGACCAGCTTCTAGCTCTGGCAGTGTTACATTTCCCTCTGAGTCCGTGAGTAACCCTTCTTGTTTGACACCATTAATATATATACCGGCACCAGCACAATTTGAAAAACTTCCACCAAAGTCATTACGCTGTCTCAGCTTTAGTGTTATTTTCTGTCCCTGGGTATAAGTTGCTCCTTTTTCCGTGAAAAACGCAAACTTATCCTTGCCGTTGCGTGCCTGTATAAAAAAATGCAGTTCATCACCGTTTTGTACGGTACGGCTAAGGGCAGAGCCTAAATTTCGAGTATCATGATTTAATACAGACTTAATATTGGGGACATCATTTTTGTTGAATCCCCACAATTTATATATTATGCCATCATATATTCCATTTTCGTCTTCGTGATAATCATATCCAGCTTCTGAACCACCTGGATAATAGAGATCATGAGCTAATTTCAAGGCATCATCCATATTATATGTACTTTTGCCAGTAAGCGTAATGGATCGCCCAGCCATCGGATTACCGTCTTTATCATTCAAGAACTTTCCATCTTTGCTGACACTTACCGTAACCTGTACTTCTTGGGCTTCTTCGTTAGATTCTTCCGGATCGGTTCCGTTATTAAAAAGAGTATTCTCCTCTTCTGACAGGTTTTCCGAATCGGTAAAACCATCATTTTCAGTTTCTTCTATTTTCTCATCATCAACAAAATCGGTGTTTTCTTCCTCTTCAACATTAGCAGCATTTTCCGTTTCTAAAAAATCGTTGTCTGCAGAAATATCAGTTTCGCTGATCCATCCTTCCGCAAACACGTTTACCGGAATTTGCAGAACTAACAAAAAAACAAGCAGCCAACTGGCTAATTTTTTCCATAGTCCTATTTTTTTCATTTATTTCAGACTCCTTCCCTTTAAAAAAGGCCCCTCTTCCTTACGGAAGAAGAGCCTCCATTATTGGTGCTTATTTTACTTTTACAGTTACCTTTACGGATTTATTTCCGGATTTTACAGTGACCTTTGCTGTTCCTTTTTTCTTTCCGGTTACGACACCGTTCTTAGAAACAGTAACGATTTTCTTGTTGGAAGTGGTGTAAGTAACTTTCTGTTTAGAGGTAAATGGAGTTACCACTGGTTTCAGGGTGACTTTTTTGCCCTTCTTAACTGTTACTTTTGTATTAGCTACGGTAACCTTTGTGGTTTTTACAGCAGTTTTCTGTACCTTCACAGTTACAGTCTTTTTCAGGCCACTTGCAAGAGTGATCTGGAGTTTTGCAGTACCAGCCTTTTTTGCTTTAATCTTGCAGGTTCCGTTTTCTTTTCCTTTTACGGTAAAGATCTTGGTATTGGTGGATTTCCATGTTTTTACAGAATCACCTTTTGCAAAACCTGTTATCTTCAAGCCAGAGGTGGACTGTTTTACTTTTAGCTTTACGCTGGAAGCGTTTACAGTAGCAGTCGCTTTTAAAGCAGTACCTACTGTCTTTGTCTCCTTTTCTCCACAAGTCTCACAGATTCTCTCCTGCTGCTCTGGTGCGAAAACAGTTGCTTCTGCGGCTATTTTCCAGTCACCAAACTTATGTCCAGTTGCTTTGATTGCTTCTGTTTCAGTTACATCACATCTGCTGCAGGTTTTGGTAATCACGCCATCAGCTGTACAAGTAGCTTCTTTGGTAACTTTAGATGTAAAATCATGTCCAAATGCTGGAATTTTCTGCTCATCTGTTTTCTCATCGCATCTGGAGCAATGCTTGCTCTGCTTACCGTCAGTTGTGCAGGTAGCTTTCAGATCTACAGTGTAGTCTTTGGCGAAATCATGTCCAAGTGCTGGAATCTCTTCTGTAACAACATCGTTGCATCTACTACAGGTTTTGGTAAGAGTTCCTTTTTCAGTACAGGTAGGTGCTACTGTTGTTTCAACATAATCATGTCCAAGAGCATCAATTTTCTGGACATCTTCTCTTTCTTCACAGCCAGGATTTATACAATGCTTGCTCTTCTCGCCTTTCTCTGTACAAGTTGCTGGTTTATCCACGGTATATTCCTCAGAAAAGCTGTGACCTAATGCCGGAATAACATTTTCAGTATCATTTTGATAAGAATAATGCTGACCACATATGTCACATACTCCAATTTCCTTCCATCCAGGCTCTGTACAAGTTGCTGGCGTTGCATCTACGGAATCTTCTTTATAATGAATTGTAGCTTCTTCTGGATAGCTGGAACCGCTTGCAATTGCATCCCATTCTGTTTTACTACCATGATAACAAATGGACGTAAAATTAGAACATTCAAGGAACGCATCTTCTCCAATTGTTTTTAACAATGTAAAGTTAGCTTTTTTTATAGGTGTATAGGCAAACGCATAAGCACCTATATTTTCTGTTTCAGAAAAATCAAAATGAGATAAGGCTGCACAGTTTATAAATGCATAGTCTTCAATTTTTACTGCTTTAAGATTAATTTGGTTCAATGAACTACAGCCTTTAAAAACAGCTGAACTTAATTGAGGAATAGTAGAATCACACGTAAAAGAAGTTAGTTTTGAGCAACTTTCAAACGCAGATTCGCCTATATAAGTAAGCCCTTTCACATTAACAGTTTCCAAAGACTCGCAATCAGCAAACGCATTTACACCAATTGAAACATCACTTTGATTAAAATTAAGTGCTTTTAAACCACTTTCAGCAAAAGATGCTTGATCTATGCTTGTAACTGATTCAAGATTAATTGTTTCCAAAGCTGACAATTCATAAAAGGCAGAACGCCCAATCATTTTTACAGATGGAGCTAAAACAACATTCTTTAAATTTGGATATGAAGATTTTCTATTATCAAAATTCAAATTTCCAATTTTAGTAATGTTGTCTCCTATTATAACTGTTGACGCATTTCCAACTTCCTTATTAAGCTTATACCAATCACTTCTAGTTCCATTTGACACAGTATCTGGTAAAGCACATGGTTCCGAAGCTTTAAATGAAAGTGTTTGGGTTTCACTGTCATATTTAAAAGAAATTTTAGGTTCTTTTTTTAAAGGAGTCCATCCGTCGGTGGTAGAATCATCTTCTTCCGTAGAATATGCTTCCATTTGAGACGAAAACACTTCTGTGTCTTCTACGCTTCCATTAGATATAAAATCATCATTAAGATCTTCATCATATGTATTTACATTATCTATATCTTCATCAATCTCTTCTGCGCTACAGAATGAATCATTTAAAGCTTCTGCGCTCGCATTAAGCGGCGCAGAAGCAATTAAAGATATTGTTAACGCAGAAATTATACAATATCTCATTTTCATTAGTTTGTACCTGTTGTATCTGCTTTTGTACCCCATGCTTTTTTCTCCTCTCTTAAATACGATAAATTGTTTTTTATTACTTTTGATACCATTAATAAAGTTTCTTTTTCTCCGGCCTATGGCTGCCTCCTCCCTGTTTATTTATTCTCCAAACCAGATTCTCCTATTGACGAAATCCCGGCTATGAAAAATCACATTTAGATAACAAAAGCGAAGTCTCCTCACATAAATATAGGAGTCTCCGCCAACGTGTAGTATGGTCTGACTTAAGCACTTTAATACAAATGCTATACACAGGTAAACACAAAGGTTTAGTTCCAGAATTCCACTGGATTGTCTTAAACAGGCTCTTTAGGAGCCGACCACATTATTATTCTCTTGTTAATGGAATCATAACATTTATCTATAAATTTGTCAATCATTCTAAAAGATTTTTTGAAAATTTATTATATCTATAACTTCTCCAAATAACTTTTTTCAGTAATTATTTACATATAAATAAAAATCTCTTTCGTGTTTGATTAACCTATCGATTCACTTTTTTCGTAATCTACTTAGATCCAGTAATTATAAATAACCTTTTGCATATCTGATAAAATATTTTATAATCTGTATCTTGATGTCTTATATACATCCGCAACTATAAAAGCCCCGACAGCACAGTTCCATAGATCCATATTATCGGGGGCTTATCCAGCATTTTATCAAACCGATTATCCTATAATTTCCATATTCTTCTGATGATATAAAACAATTTATCAAATTCTGCTTTTTATAAAGTGCAGGTTCCGTTTTCTATTTTAAACTGGAACAAAACGCCCTCCTTTGTATTCGTCATTTCATACCAGGCATTATGCTGCTCCAGGATTTCCCTGACAATATATAGACCAAGCCCATTTCCGCCAGTTGCTTTGTTTCTGGAGGCTTCCACACGGTAGAAAGCATCAAATATACGGACTAAATCTTCTTCTGGAATATGAACCCCGGTATTTTCTATCTGAAAAACAGTTTCTTTTTTCTGTTCATTTTCCTGGAGTTCCACCATAATTTTCTCCCCAGCAGGTGAATAACGAAGGGCATTCACAAGAAGATTTCGAATCACCATTTCCATAAGATCCGGATCAACCAGACATTTACAGCTTGTAGGCAGGGATAAGGTAAGCTCCATATTCTTTTCTTCCATGAGCCCGCTTAACTCTTCTGCTTCGCTGCGAACAAGCTCTGCCAGATCCGTTTCTTTTTTCTTTACGTGAAAGTCAGCTGAACCAATTTCCGCAATCACCGAAATCTCCTGAACCATATTTTCAAAATTTTTCGCTACCATGTTTGCCCTTGCCAGATACTTGTCACGATCCTTGTACGCACCTATGTTATCTTTCATTCCCTCAATCTGCCCTTTCAAAATTGCAATCGGCGTTTTTAGTTCATGCGTAATTGCTGTCAAAAATTCCTTTGTGCGCTGGCTTTGTTCCCGTTCCAGCTCCTGCTCACTTTTGAGCTTTGAGTTAGCAGATTGAAGTTTTTCTAATGCCAGATTCAAGTCTCTAGCCAAACAATCCAAATTCTCTGCAACACGTCCAAGTTCGTCTTTTCTTTCCATGGATGTGTGGATAGAAAAGTCAAGGTCAGCCATTTTTTGAGAGGCTTCACTTAAATACGTTACCGGTCTGGTAAGGTATCTGGAATAAAAATAGCTCACAATGATGGAAATGAAAAAACAAATTAGAAACGCCCAGGGTAGGATCCTATTTATCACTGCCACCCAAAAATTCACCTTTCCATCAGGACCATAGACATAAAGATTATAAGATTTTTCATCTTCTTTAAAAGAAACTGGATATTGTCCCATGGCCTGCTCTTCCAGACTTTCTTCCGTTGAATTCCCAACATCTACAGTTTCCTCTGCTATTTCTTCAATTTCATCAGATGTAGTTGCAACAAATGTACCCTCCTGTACCGTGACATCGCCTTCTTCCCACGCACTATATATGCCATGATAATTCCACTCACGAACAGTAGTCCCGTTCTCGTCTTCCAGAATCACTCGTGTCGCATTTTGATTACTAAAATTCCCGATAATCCCCTCTGCATTTTCCAGGGTATAGTCTTTTAAGAAATCAACTAACTGCAAGGCTTTTTCATCCAAATCTTTATTCAAAGAACCAGAAAGGCTGTGGGGCATAAATATAGAAATAAAGCCACAAGTACACCCTACGATCACCATTAGAACAATTATATAATGAGGAAAATTTTTATACTAAGTTTACTTTTTATATATTTTAGCATCGTACACTCCTGCCCTGATACAAGTCTTGCAACTTACTTTGTGTTTATAAATCTTTGCTTTTGTATCTTAACACACTAATATGTAGTTTATATGGAGAAATGAAAATTTGTGCTATATTTTTTTATTCGTCTTTTGGTTCTTTGATCTGTTGTCGTCTGCTTCCCTAACATTCATAATTTTCTTCCCAAAAATGGGGGGCTGTTTCCAGCCCCCCCTAATCCTATTTCGTCTCTCTTCCAAATACAACCGCCTTTTCCTTCTAGAGCGGACCTAATGCACTTCTATACGTTACGGTAAGCTGCCCTTTTCTTTTCATGACATGTTTTAACTTCCACCAGGCTGTCACACATTCGTTCTTCTGTGGAAGACGCATGCCCCGGACTGAATAGCCAGCTGCCATCATCACCGTAAGACACGCTCTTGCATATAACACAACACGCGCTTTTTTGACACGCATATAGGTATCGCGGATCCAGTCTGCCAGCTTCTTTGCATCAGTGATCTTCTCCATCTGGTTTTCATAGAGCTCCCTGCATTCGATTTTACTGTTTGCAAGCAGCGTTTCCAGCTTAGAAGATACCTGCGGCATCTTCATCTGACAATTGTAAAATGTCCCTCTTGCATCATATCTTTCACAAAACTCTTTCTGTTCGATTTTTCTCATAAATAGGTTCCTCTCTTATCCCTTTTCTTTTTATCTTGTCACGTCTCTTTTCTCCGATGCGCTTCCATACTTTCGTAAAAATACCTTGCGGACACGGTCATACTCCGTTAAAAGGGTAATATCCTTTCGCCTGCTAAGCGGACGGTCAATCACTTCCGCATAATAGGTATGCTGGATCAATTGTCCATAACATGCAGAATTATAAACATCCTGCAGCTTACAGCCGATTGCTGCTGCCACTTCCGGTCCGGTGATGGAATAAACCATCACCGTTCCGTCCTTTCTACACAAATCATACAATGCCTTTGCCATACGCACTTCCTCGCTCATCTTTTCTTAAAATATCCTGCCAATTCAGTCCTTTTGCAATGGGCTTTTTATATCTTAACTTCTTCGCCCTTTCTTTTCTTAGTTCCTGCACGCTCACGCAGCTACCTCCTGATCTTTATTTTCCAGCAAAAAGATATTGCTGCTATAGTCTCCGGAATCCGATACTGACGCTTCCCCGTATAGGCTATCCAGGTATTGGCTGCCGTTTTTGGATTTGGAAATATATAAATAGTAGTTACTCTTTATATATTCCTTTGTTTTCACATCATCCTGGTAGTAACAGCTAAGAACCAACCTGGCTCCCAGCTTTTTGGCTTTTTCTTTTGCAGCCACAAATGCAAGGTATACTGCCTGATCCTGTTCCTCATACGCCAGGTTTTTCTCGTAATAACGCTCCAAGAACAATACCAGTTCTTCTCCTTCCTCTTCTTTTGGTTCCCCAGGTCCTGACAGATCTGCAAACTGGATCTTTTTTCGTATTCTGCTACCCACATAGGATCCCTTGGTCAGTCTTATCATGGCCCGAAATACCACCTGTCCATTTTTCCGGATAAAGAAAAACTTTTTATTCGAATCAAAACAGGACAGCAGGCAATCGCTGTTTATACCTGAGCGGTATGAAATACAGGAATAGGTTGGAATCTCTCCAATCTGCATAACTGGAAGAAGACCGGTTTCCTCTTTTAATACCAGGTTTTTGCTGGTAAAAGTCCTGTCTTTTTTCCATTCCTTTTCCGCCTCTTCGGATACTGCAAAATCAATTTCACGCGTAAGGTCCCCGGATGGATATTTCAATTCATCAAATTTTCCAAGAAGCTCTGCTGTAACCAGTCTCCGGATTTCTTCGGTTTTGGAGGGGCGCTGTTCCAAAAAAGTTTCCATGATCTCAGCCCCACCTACAAATAGAAAGTTGCCAATCCGAGCAGCATTATTTTGTACAAATTCTTCTGAAAACGACAATTTTTCTTTTAGCAGCCTCCAGGAAACATCCCCTAAGATCAGCTTTTCTTTTAATTCACTTAACGAATCACACTCTTTTACCAGTACCAGATCTTTTAACAGATAGAGAGCCTGTTGTTCCATGGTGATCTCTTTTTCCATGCCTTTTAGCTGCTCCCGGTAAACAAGAAGCCACAGTGCCGTTCCGTAGCTTAAATCCGAAATGTTCCGAAAGTCCTCCCGGATCCATCTGGATAACGGCTTTTTGGATAATGCAGCTGCAAGTGGTTCTATCTGTCCTTTCCAAAAGGAATACGGCACACACTCCCGTTTTATCAGTTCCCGAAGAACCATGAGTCTTTCATCACATTTGCAGGTCAGCTGTTCATACAAACGGATCAACGCCTCTTTTGCAGTACAAAGAAGCTTTAACTCTTCAAATGTATGCTCCCGCTTTGCCAAAAGTTCGAATCTGTCATTCGATAAAATCAGATCCGCACTATCTTTTAAATTTTTCCGATTGAGGGTATTTAAGTTTATATACTCCTGGTACATCTCTTTCTTTAACAGCATGGAAGCATTTGGAAGATCATAAAAAAGTTCCAGTTCCTCATTGATCAGATTTAAGAATGCCTTCTTTTTCTGTGTGATGGCATATAATAGAAGTTCTGATTTTTCTACACTTAAACTGGACAAAGAAATTTTAGATAAGGGATTCTGGTACAGGGTATTCACATAGGACACTTTGCTAGAAAATACCTCGGCTGGATCCGCGCCATCTGTAAATGCCCGTTCCAGCTTACAAAGATCCTCATACAGAGCTTCATTCCACAGCCATAAGTTTAATCCATTCGTCAGCTTGTCTTTTGGAATGTACCCGGTCACAATCCTTAACTTTTCCAGTATCTCACCAGGTCTTTCCTTCATCTGATTGAACTGCTTCTGGTTTAAGGAACAGATGTCAGCCTCATACCCGGCAAGCGTATTGACAAGCTTCATCAGACCTTGATCTTGAAGAATTTTAAGGTTGTTTACATTTTCCAATAGATTGAGCAGCAGCTCTGAGGAAAATACCGGATTCACAAGCAACATACGGTCTTTTTCCCCTGCCTTCTCAAAGTCCAGCACCTCCATACACATGGCAATGCTTTTTACTAGCTGTTCTTTTTCTTCTTTGCTTACGTTCTGCTCTCCATAATATTTCATATAAGAATAGGCCGTTCCATCGGTTACCAGCGGATCAAAATATACAGCTTTTACCTGTTCATAAGAAAAATCCGAAACTTTATCTGTTCCCGCATCCAATAGGATTCTCTGGAATCGGTATGCATTCAGCTCACATCCCTCTTTTTTCAGTTTTCCAAGATAAGCAATCGTTTCCGGATCTTCCATCATGTACAAACATACCTGTTCCCCCAAGAACGGGATCACATCCATAACTTCATTTTGAATGATGGCTTCTGCTGCCCGTACACATTTTTCTTCTCCCTTTTTTGCCAGGTAACAAAGAGACAGGCCCGCCGTTTTTAGCATATTTCGTTCCGCTAAATGTCTTTTTATCACTTCTATCATTATGCAACCTCCATCAAATCTATCATCTGCCTGATGCCCTCTAACGCTATCTGTTCATTTTTATACAGGTTCTGAAACAGCAACAACAGATATTTTATTTCCTCTTTGCTGGTTACAATTTTTCCTCTTCTGTCCAGATAATCCCGCATATAGGAAAGAATGATCCTGGCACGTAAGGAATTTTCCGCATATCTTCCATAGTAATAAAAGTCATAGATCTGTTCGAAAAGCTGATTTGTCCCCTTATTTTTCCGAAGCAGAAGATTAAATTCCTTTTTGATCTTCTTTTCCTCTTCCAGCTTTCGCATCCTTGTTTCCTGTATCTGTTTCCACTCTTTTTCCATTTCAAGGCTTCGCAGTTCTTCCTCTGACATGTATTTTCTTCGCAGCGTTTCTTTCCCACTACTGTCCTCCAGATAGGGAAGGATTTCTTTTGCCATCTGCATAGCTTCCTTTTGTTCCATCCAAAGTCCTGTACTGTCTTTTAACAGGATGCTCCTCAAAAAGCTGATGTAGTTTCCAACATCTGTTAAAAACAGATGTTCCTCGATCCACATAAATAATTCCTGATGTACACCTCTTTCCAACAGCGGGCGGCAGATCTCGCATTCTCCACGACTAATTCCATACGAATACAAAGAAAATGATCTCTGGATCATGCTCCATGGTTCCAGAATTCCCGGGATTCCCTCTATTCCAATTTGGGTAATGACGAGCTTTAACATGGAAAAACTGGTCATGGTATTTATATCTTCCATATCTGCTTTCAGGTAATACAACATGCTATCCCATTTCTCCCCAAATACTTTTTCTGCCTCCCCGATTGGATTCTCCCTGGTATCAGGCTCTCCCATAAAGGGAACCGTTTCAAAAGCATCTGGATCTGGTTCTTTGTTTCTCATTTCCCGGTATCCCTTTAAAAATTGTTTCATAAGACCGACGGCATCCAGGATCCCATTTTCGCTTAACAGATGAAAGACATGACAAAGATCGTAATCCATTTTCTTCCAGAAGATTTCCACATATTCCCGTCCGGTCAGCTTTTGATAGGCTGCAAGATAGGATTCCAGCTCTGTTTTTTCAAATGTCCCATTTCGCAGGGTGTCATTCACACACTTTTCAAACTCTTCCTCCTTAAGCTGTGCCGCCAGGCAGTGCCATTTTTCCTGGTTTAAATTAATATAATGCCACTCTTTCATCCCATTTTTCCGAAAAGGGAACAACGTTAAGAAGGTTCTGACATTTTCCACCTTCATTCCATACAAACAATTTTGGATTTTTTCCTGTCCACCAAGACGCACTGGAAAACAGTCGTATTTTCTTAAAAAAGTTTCACATAACTCATACACCACATCCGGATACATCTTTTCTCCTGGCAGAAAGGTTTTCAATACCCTTACTGCAATCTTCTCCGCGGTCAATGAGTTCGCATCCAGGTATCTTCGTGTTCCTGTCAGGATGCCATTTAGAAAAATCACCTCTTCTTTTTGATATCCACTTTTTATAAGCTGTTCCTCCAACGCCCCGTTTGCATTCGCCGCATTTGTCTGGGAAAGTTTTACCACCTGTTTTAACACCGCAGTTTCTTTGGTCCGGTCATTTTTCAGCCGTTTCTCATATTTCATGGCAATCCAGGCATAAAAATGCCAGTCTTCGTAAACAGACAGCCTGCGTTCCCTTCCAAAGCAGGCCGCGATCTTTCCCTTTAATTTCTGCCATAACGTATCCGACTCTGGAAAAACGGAAAGGATAAAGATCATTTCCTCCACTTTTTCATATGGATACTGGTGCAGGGCATCCACCCAGAGCTTGCGATCTTTTGTTGCAAGCAGACACCGGACTGCAAGGTAACACAAATCCTTTTCTCCAAGTACCTTGCCAAACTGTTTCCAGAAGCCGCTTTTTTGGGTACCATTAAACATACAGGTCTCCTGAATGCAGGATGTCCCTGCAAGCGCAAGCCCAAGAGCCCGGTAAACCGGTTTTGTCATGGTTCTCCGCTCTTTCATACGCTCTAATACTTCTCCGGGATAGTGAAGATTATATTCTTCCTCCATGCTGTGCTCACAGATTCCATAAAACAGGCTGTTTTCTCTCTCCTGTTTTAAAAATGCTTCTTTGTCCGCATTTGAGGACAGCTGATAGATCATGGATACCATCTGCCGGTACAAGACGGGATCCAGCCAGTCTTTATAGATGTTCCATTCCATTCTTTGCCTCTCCTTTTTCAACTAAACTTAAATGCATCAATCCCATGCAGGTTATGGCTTTTTCTGGTCAATGTAATACTGTCCTCAAAATGTTCCTGACAGCTTTTTTTCGCTGCCCTTCTCATGCCTTTTGAAGTCTGGCGTTTTGCCATTCTTTTAAAACCAGGTCCTACCAGGTGATTTTTATGATACATTCCCATATCTTCCACTCCATTTCTGCGGGCACAAAAGCCCGGCTTCTTATTCTCATGCTCTTTCTATATAGCGGATACTGTTTTTTCGGCATTCAAATTCCGGACACAAGGAACTCCACAGTTCTTCCAGATCCTTCATCCCGAATGCACTTAGTTCCGTTTCCTGTTCCATTTCATACAGGTCGGTATATCCAATCCGGTAAGTTCCACCTCCGCTTCTTACGATTCCTTTTCCAGCTTCCCTTACGGTCATGCTATCGCCTCCATTTAAAATTATTTCTTCCTATTAAATAAGGAGGGGGACGACTTGTCCCCCCAAAAGTTACGCTGCAATATAAAGTTCTTTTTCCCTGTCCACAAGAGGCAGAATATAAGTCGTCTGTTCCAGATGGTTTTCTTTTTGATAGTTTACACCATCGTGATAAGACGAGAACTGAAGGATCTGCCCCTGGTTTTTATAGGGCTTCAGATTTTCCTTCCATCCGGGCTCCAATCCATGAACGGCAAGCCCCCAGGCCACCTTGCAAAGATTGCATCTTAATCCTGCATATCCAAGATATTCTTTTACAAACTGTTCCGCACTGTGGGTGTTAGAAAAATAACGGGCATACTCAAATGAGCGGCACAGAATTTTTCCATCCTGAAAGCCTGCAAAATAACAATCTTTTTTCAGCTCGATCACATACCCGGTTGCGTAGATTTCCTTTCCCGGATGTATCTTTTTTGAATCCTCATGGATCTGTAACAACTGTTCGGAATAAATCTTTTTTCTTTTTTTATGCTGCATCGTGCTCCTCCTTTTAGTTTACTCTTCGAAGTAATTTTGCCAGCTGCTTTGTCAGTCGGATGGGAAGCTGCTCTAAGCTTGATATATCAAGATAGGCATTTCCATAAATCTTCCGGATAGCTTCTTTATCCCAGCCAATCGCCGCAGCCTGAAACAAAATTCCTTTCTTTCCGAGCTTTTCCTTGATCTTTTTTAAATCTGCTGTGGCATAGCTTCCAAAATAACGGGTTGCATTTGGCAGTCCGTCGCTGATAAGGAACAACAGCTTTTGTTTTTCCGGACGTTTTAAAAGCTTATTTGCCATAAATAGAAGGGCTGCCCCGTCCCGGTTACTGCCATCGTTTTCCATAGTGATGATCCGCAAACGGTCGTTTCTGTCTTCCTCGAACTCTGCATAACTGTGAAAATAAACGGTTTCCTCACTTGGATCACGATGATCGTAACCATCCGTATGGTGCCCGTAAACCAGAATGGGGATTCCGGCTTTCCTGCAAAAATCGTATAAGGTAAGGGCTGCTACCTTGGCTGCTTCTATACGATGGCCTATCATGGAGCCAGAATTGTCCACCAACACGCAGACCACCGCATCTGTTTTCTTTCCGGGAAATGTCCGCTTATATACGGCACCGCCTTGATCCGCAATGGCACGCATATCCAGCTTTTTTCCAAGATACATCCGACGTTCCGTCCGTTCCTTCTGGTTTTCCAGGATTGGAAGAAGCCTGGTTCGAAGCCTTTTTTCTACCTTTCTTGCCGAAGCTTCATATGCAGACAGCCAGCTTTTTTCTGTTTCTGTGAAGGTGTTCTTATACAGAACCTCTTTTTTTACCATGTTATGGGCTGCTTCAAATTCCATCCCGTCCAGTTCCTCCTGCAGACGGTTTTGGGCTTCTACTCCCATATCCTGATCCACGGTTTCTGATACTAAATCCAAAAGGATTTTTTGCAGTATCAGGTCGGATTTTTCATCTGCGCCTTCCCTTTCTTCCTTATCCTCTTTCGAAACCTGGACCACAGTGGCATTTTCAAGTTCCGGTAAGGCAGTCTCATCCACTTCCGATTCCTGAATAAATTTGGGAAGATCTTCGGTCAGTTCTTTTAGATACTCCCCCATGGCTGCTTCCAGCTTTTTTAGTTGTTCTTCCGTCAGCTCTTCTGTTTGTTTCCCGGTTTTCGCCTCATCCCCACCATCTCCGGATGTATCTGTCGGCAGATCCTCATCAGAGGAATCCGAAGAAAAATCTTTTGGACCTTCTTTACCGCCTACAGCTTCCTTAGATTTCTCTTCTGAAGAAGCTTTTTCAGATACCGTTTCTGATTTATTTTCCTCCTCTGAGGCATTTGGAGACTCCTCATCCCCGGTCTGCTTAGAAGCTTCCCGGTTGTTATCCCCAGAAGTATTCCTTTCTTTTACAGGTTCCGCTTCCCCTTTGGATTCCGTTTCTTCTGTGGGGGATTCTTCTTCCTCTTCATCTTCTCCCACGGATTTTCCTTCTCCCTGGGATGCCTCTTTTCTATCTTCCTCTGTAGAATTTTCTTCCCCTGCTGATTTTTCTTCTGCTGATTTTTCTTCTGCCGGTTCTACCTGAGGTGGTTCTTTCTGCGACGGTTTCTCCTGTGACTCGTCCACTTCTGGCGGCTCTTTTTCTGATGGTTCTTCCTGAGGCATTTCTGCTTCCGGCGGTTCTTCTTCCTGTGGTCGTTCTTCCTCGTTTTCTTCTGGTTCCTGACATTCCTGCTTCAATTCTTCCAAAAGATTCCGAAAATACTTCCACATCTTAAGCAGGATCTGGTTGGTGGCCTGGTAACGGATAAGGTCACTGTCCGCTGTCACCGACAGATCCACAAAATGCTTCACTTCATTTAAGGTATCCAGCATCTCACAGCTTTCCATATTCCAGGAATTGGCATATCCCCGGAGGGCATACTGTACAAGTACCTTTAAAAAAACAGAAACCGGATCTGAATTTCCCTCTAGCAGTTCTTTTAACGGGGGAATCCATTCCACGTTTCGTCTCCGGTTGATCAGAATTCCTTTTTTGATACTTCCAGGAAACAGGCTGCACATCTTTTCCTCTATGTACACATCATTTAAAAGGTTGCTGATATAAGCCGCACATTCTGTCAGAAGGGGAACCACCACTGGATTTTTCCCGGTCAGACAGGTATCCATCTCATCCAGGGCTTTTTCTTCGTCCTCGTTTTCCGGCTCTGGTGCATCCGGATACCAGACACCTGCCAGCATGTTCTGCACATAGACTTTCCGAAGTGCAGAATCCGTAAATCTGGCATGACCGCATTCATGTCCTAATATCCCGATCAGGCTGTCACTTTTTTGTTCCAGTTCTAAAAAACTGCCTGTAATGAGATTGTCAATGTTGATGCCAATTCGTTTCCCATCATTCCAGCCTGCCAGCCCGTCTTCTGTACTCTGGTACAAAAGCAGCTGCTCCAGTTTTTCCCCTGCCACTTCATTTGCAAGGTCCCGAAAAAGTTTCCGGTAACCTTCTGAAAAAAAGACCTGACTGGGGCTTAACTTTTTTTGTTCTTCCTTGATCCGCTCTCTATAAGTATCCTTCATTTCGATTCTCCTGTTTCTAACAATACGGTTCCACATAGGTCTTCATCAGATGTTCCTGTTCCTCCGGATCCATTGTGGCTTTACTGATAACCGCAACCTGTGCCGCGCGCCTGACATCTTTAATTGCCTGAAAGGTACGCACCCAGTTTTCCAGTTCCCGATAACCGCACACACCATCCTGAAGATCTTCTTCCTTCAGATAAGCATGGATTTTTCGAACGGCCGAAACCATAAAGTTTAAGCCTTTCTCATCCGCATATCCGGTACGTGCAATAACCCGCCGCTTCATTTCCTCTTCTGTGAGATTTTGCTTGGGCTGGATCAGGCTCATTCGGGATAATACCGACTGGTTAAAGTTTCCGCAGCCCACATAATCCAGGTTTGTAGTCATAATGATAATGGTATTCGGATTTCGCCGTATTTTTTCCCCATTAATCAGATCCGTCACTGCTCCGTCATCAAAAAGGGAGTTCAGTCTTGTAAGCGTTCCTGGTTTTTCAATCATGGACGGCTCCTGAATTTCCAAAACGGAAGGAAGGCGGCACGCTTTTATGATCTCTGATTCCCGCAACAAAAAATCCTTCTCTGCCCTTGCACTTTCATATCCTTTTTCATACGCAAGGCGCAAAAGTTTTTCAAATGCAGCTTCTTCTGAAATGCCCTCTTCATAGGTTCCGCTAAGTACACAAAGTGCGGAAGCTGGATCCATCTGAAGGTCGTAAAAGACTGGAAGCACTGGAAGCGTTTTGTTTTTCGTTCCCATGTTTGGTACCGTACTTGCAAGAAGCTCCAGCTCATCTGTACCAGGTCCACAGGTAAATACATAATAGGGAAGACCTAATATCTGTGCGATCATCCTGGCATCTGTGGTTTTTCCAGTTCCAGCTTCCCCCGTCATCATAAAAAGTCTTGCCGGGGTATGAACGACCATTTCCAGGATTTCTTCCACCTCCTGGCTCACAATGTAATCCTCTGGAAGCGTGGGGATCCTCTCTTTTTCACTATGCCGGCAGTTAAAATGTCCTGCATATTCCTTTTTTAACTCCGAAATAGCAGCACCTTTCTTCCTTCCTTTTACTCCCAGCACCTTAAAAGTACCAATTATACAGGCATTTGGCGCATAAATTCCGGAGTTCAGGTCAAAGGGGTGAAAACTATCCTTCAGTTTTCCTTCCGCAAACTGGTTCCGGTCAAAAGAAATGGCATCCTCCGTTGTGGCAGTCATCCGCAGATACAGGTTATCACAACAGCGAAAGGACATTTTGAGTGCCTGCCCCGCCAGTCCTGCTTTTACAGCACGTTTCAGTTCATCAAAGCAGGTATGAAACTCATCGTCGTAATACTGGCTTTCGGGAACTATACTTGCATAGACAAGCATTGCAAGATACTCCTCCCCGGTAGATTTTCCCTTTAAAACACCAGGCATCTTTGTTGTTTCTCCTGCGGGATCATTTTTCTTTCTAATTCCACAGAATCTTCCGTTTTGATAATTATACGTCATGACACAAAGTTCCTGCTCCACCGGGTATTCCAGGCAAAAATAACGAACAGACTTTTCTGCCAGCTGAATTCCGGCAGCACCTTCTTCTTTTTCTTTCATTCCAAAAAGCTTAAAAATAGCAGCCAAAGTAGGCGGATGAAGCTTGGCAGATTTTCCATTTGTCCGCGTATTATATCTGGAGCAGTCTTCCGCTTCATAGCTGATTCTTTTTTTCTTTGCAAACTTTAAATATGCCTCAATTTTTTCCGGCAATGACAATTGATAGGTCCACGGTTCATAAAAACAGATTTCTGGCATTTTGATTCCTCCATATGGAAAAGCAGGGTATGAGCATTTTGCGTCTCATATCCTGCTGATCTTTGTTTGTTATGCTGATTTCTTTTCCTGTTCCAGGTAGGCTTTGTAAATCTTTTTGATCCGGTAACCAAACATGGTATTTCGTTTGCTCACCGTATCGTTATTGATTGCGATTACCATTGCCTTTTTACTTCCTACTATTTTCACCCCACGCCTTGCTCTTGTGACTGCGGTATAGAAAAGATTTTTCCGCAGCATCCGATAAAAACAGGTGAGCATCGGCAGGATCACTACTGGATATTCCGAGCCCTGTGCCTTATGGACGGTGATACAGTAAGCCAGATTTAACGGCCATATATCCCCTTCGGTATATTCCATGATTTTTCCATCCCCAAAATCTACACGCATCCTGCTTTTCCCGTCTGCTTTATAGATATTTAGGACTTCTCCAACGTCACCGTTTGCCACATCTTCCTCATTTTTCAGCTGCATCACGAGATCTCTCTCCCGATATGTAGTCGATCCATTCTTAATTTCCGGATAACCGTACCTCTTCGGATTCACGATATCCCGAAGGACAGGATTTAATGCATCTGCACCTACCTTCGTATCCTTTCGAAGTGGGGAGAGTACCTGAACCCCTTCTACCCGGTTTTCGTTTTTTTGAAGTTCTTCCCGGTAGAGCTTCTGGATAATTTCAGCTGCTTCTTCATCATCTTTTGCCGGATAAAACTGGAACGTATCATCAAAAACCAGATTGGTTTTCCTTTCGTTTATCTTATCCGCATTCTGAATAATCGTGGATTTTCCTTCCTGACGGAAGCTCTCTGTTAGTATCGTAACTGGGATCACACCAGATTCGATCATCTCTTTAAATACGTTTCCCGGTCCCACTGATTCCAGCTGGTCTTTATCGCCTAAGAATACCAGGCGGGTTCCAATAGGAACCCGAGACAAAAACTTATTCATAAGTGGCATGTCGATCATACTGCACTCATCCACAATGATAAGAGATGCCTCCAGCATACTCTCTTCATCCCATTCTTCCTCACCCGCTTCTCCTTTTAACCCAATTGCTTTATGAATCGTCAGGGCGGGGTAAGCAGTACAGTCACTCATCCTTCGTCTGGCACGACCAGTTGGAGCACATAACAGTATCTCCGCGTTCTTATGAAGAATTTTCTCTACCTCAATGATAAAGCTGATATCTGTCGTCTTTCCACGTCCAGGTCCTCCGGTAATGATGGAAACTGGATATTGAAATGCTCTTAAAATTCCTTCTTTTTGCCTGACATTTAGTAGAATCTTCTCTTTTTTCTGAATGCTGCTTATAATGGAGTCCACCTGATAACTTTGTGTCCCACCTCGCAGGATCAGTTTGACTAAGGAAGCGGCCGCTCCAAGCTCTGCACGAAAACTATTCTTTAAATAAAATCCGCCATCACTACACACCAGGGTACCATCCTTACGGATCATTTCATTTCCGGCATCCCGGATGGCTCTTTCTGGCACCAGTCCGGTTTCCTTTTTATGGTTTAAAAGCAGGGCTGTCCGCTTTAAAATTTCCTCACAAGTCAGGTATAGATGGCCTTCGCCCTCTGCTTCCGACATAATGTGAAGGATCGCCGCTTTGATCCGCATAGGCTCATCTGGCTTAAAATTCTTTGCTTTTACCGCAATCGGATCCACCGTTAGAAATCCAAACCCAGGAATCTCGCACAAACGAAATGGCGTGTTCTGAATGATGAGTGGGGCTGCATTTCCAAAGTGTTCCTGGATCTGCGCCACCTTCCTTGGTGTCACCCCAAAGGGAGATAAGGTCACCATTAACTGCCGCAAAGTCTCGCTGCCACGGTATCCTTCCAGAATCTCTGAGAGCTTTTTTCGGGTAATGCCTTTGATTTCCAGTAACTTCTCAGGATTTTTTTCAAGAACTTCAAACGTATTTTCCTGGTAACGGTCTACAATCCGCTCGGCAAGCACTGGCCCGATTCCCTTAATAAGGTCAGAGGCCAGGTATGCCTTGATTCCTTCTGTGCTCGTGGGTAATACAATCTGAAAAGAAGAAACCTTATACTGCATTCCAAATTTTCCGTCTTTCCAGGTTCCGTTCAGTTCTACTTCAAGGCCATCCTCAGTCGGAAGCTCATTTCCAATTGCCATAAACATGCCATATCTGCCATTTTTCTGGCTGCTTACTTCCTTGGGAAGGGTTTCTTCCGTTACATAGGAGGCAACGGTGTATCCATTTCCTGCATTGTAATAGATACACCGGACTGCTTTACATTTCATTTTGGTCCATCACCTCCGGAAACGCCTCTTTTTCTTCCCTGTTTTCTTCCTTGCTTTCTCCTCTGTTTTACCGGTTCTGACCGCGTTTCATCCGGACTCTTTTGAACGCCACCGGGCGCTTCAGCATGACCGCGTACTTTACCGGGAGCTGGTTTCTTGGTTTCAGGGTGGCTGTGTTTTTGTTCATCATTCTCATTCGGATTCTCCTTTTTTTCATTTAGATATTTGTAACAATAGATACCTGCTGCAATTGGAAGGCCCAGTGTCAGGCTCTGTACAATCACTGCTAAAAACAGTGGCCATAAAAAGGGTGACAAAAGCATTCCTATAATTCCAGTTATCAGGCAGGCTTTTTGGTGTGCCTGGCACCATTTTTTTACTCGTTCCATTTTTTTCTCCTTTGTTATCAGCAAAAATCTCCCATCTCTTCATTTCCCATATTCATAAATTCCTCGTCTACGTTGTAGCGGTTTTGTGAAGTCTGGCGTGAAGACTGGGCTCTTTGTGGTTTACTTCCTGTACGGTTTGTTTTCCCCTGGTTCGTGTTTTTGTAGTATGGCGAATTTTGATAGGAATTTCCTGGATTCTGGCTGGATCGTCCATTGGAATTTGATCCACTATTTCGTGAGGGCTGTGAGGAATTCCGATTGGTACGTCCGTTCTGGCTCACATTTTCACTTTCGTCCTTACTGTCTACAAACTCAATGTCGTTTACAAGAAGTCTCATACCATATACTTTTTCGCCACTATTACCTGTATAGTTATCATTATGCATCTCGCCCTCTAAAGCGATTTTTTTGCCCTTATAAAAATACTTTGCTACAAACTCAGCTCTTTCCCCAAATGTGACACAGCTAAAGTAATCAGCATTCGGAGCTCCTTCCTGCTTGAAATTTCGCTCAACCGCAATCCGAAAATACGCGACTGTCTTTTTTCCCGCTGAAGACATCACCTTTGGATCCGTTGCCATCCGTCCGATAAATATAGACTTATTCATGTGCACACTCCTTGTTGTTTTTGATTCGATAACAAAAAACATTCAGAATGAATCCCAAATGTCCGTTATCATTTTCCTTCTTTTACCAGTTCTTCCGGTCTCCTTTCTTTTGGATTTTTTATTTTTCCTCCTTTCAAGATGTTGATTCGTATTTGTTTTTTTGCAATAAAAAAAGGCCACTTAGAACGTTTCATTCTAAATGACCTAATTTCTCACAAAAGGCAGGAACCATGTTCCTCATATTTTTCTTTCGGGCTTCTCCGAAACCAAATTTTTTTACCTGTTTTACAGGCACAAATACAAATCTCAAAATCATAATAACACAAGATATAGTATGCGTCAACAATTCATTTTCTGTATTTTGTGTTATAAACAATATGTTTTTCATTTTTACCACAAGAGTCAAATTCTTGCCCAAAGTTCGGTTGGTGTAAATGCCATAACTTTACTTTTGGTAAAATCTTTCAAATTTCTTGTAATGATATAATCTGCATGAACAGATTCCACCATTGCACTATGCACTGCATCTTCAAACAATTTTGCTGTCATCATAGCAAAGCTCCTTTTCTATGTTTAGTACATATCGCGATATATATCATAGTCAAGAAGATATTCTGCTATATATCTTATCGTCTCCAGAACAGTAGCTATTCACCATTTATACCTGATTCAATCCCAAGATTGTATTGCTATTGTACTGACATTTGTGTATAATAACTATAGATATCTTATTTCTCTTGAAAGGAGCGGATCTATATGGCTGCAAAATCAGCAAATTTATATGCACGAATCGAACCAGATGTAAAAGAAAAAGCAGAAAACATTTTGTCTACGCTTGGAATTCCAGCTTCCAGTGCTATTAATATGTTTTATAAACAGATTATTTTACAGAGGGGACTTCCATTTGAAGTGAAATTACCATCTTCAAGACCAGTTGACATTCATACATTATCTGAAACAGAATTCAATGAAGAATTGGAGAAAGGATATTCGGATATGCAAGCTGGACGGGCTAAAAATGCGAAAAAAGCCTTTGCAGATATCCGCAATGATTATGGCATATGATCTATGAGGTTGAATTATCTGAACAGGCTGACAACGATTTAAGAGGGATTTTTGAATATATTGCATTTGAATTGCAATCCCCTGAAAATGCAAGCGGACAGCTTGATCGTCTTGAAGAACAGATTTTAAGTCTGGATATTATGCCAGAACGGTATCGAAAATATGAAAATGAACCATGGAAAAGTCGTGGACTTCGTGTATTACCTGTAGATAATTATGTGATATTTTATATTCCTGATTCCAATAAGAAAGTCGTAACAATTCTTAGAGTAATGTACGCTGGACGTGATATTGAAAATCAGTTAAAATTTCACACAAAGCAATCAGAGACCATAACTTCCTTTTCTGCAAATATGGAAACGCCATAATAACTCGAATTAAGTTTCACTTTCTAAACAATGCCATCTTTGATAATTTTGCTATCAAAGATGGCATTTTAACTTCCTGCAATTAAAAGACTTCTATACTTATATCCTCACCATTTGTCTCTGACTCTTCACCTTTCTCTGGCAGTTCACAAAAAAGCACCAGCCGTTTTGAAGAATCAGAGCCGCAGGTGGATAACAAAAGTGTCCTGGTCTCCACCTGTTCTCCCAGCCAGAAGGTATCACTATCCGCTTTTACATAGCCACATTTTATGACGGTATAGGTTAAGGCTTCCCCATCTGGTAAATACAGATATACCTTATTATGCTCCTGTAAATACGATTCACTTTCATATTTATGCAGCCCCTGAAACATGCTGCCATCTTTCATGTTATGCCCGTATAGAATAGTTTTACGGTTGGTAAAATCCGGACTATTATCTTTATCCAGAAAAATACTTCCTGCCACATGTTCCGTCTTTTTAAAGGTATGCTTCAGATAATATTCATTGTCAGTTCCCTGCACAACCGGATAATCAATCCTGGTGTCCGGGATCCGTATCCAGGCAATGATCTCTGGATTTATTTTTTTTAGGGCTTCAAAATCCACGGTAACCGTTTCTTCCTGGTTTTCCTCCGGTGTTTCTCCATCTTTCCTTTCTTTTGGCTCCTCCACGGCAACGTATTCCCGCAGGGTGTCATATTCCTGCTCTCCGTCCCTATACATGAGAAACGTCCCAGCTCCCATACAGATACCAAACCCAAGCAGCAAAAGGCACACCGCTACAATCCCCATTTCTTTTACCTGCTTCATAAATTTCCTCCACTTCCAATTTTTTTGCAAGAAAAAAGGACCGCCACAAACGTGACAGTCCATTTTTCTTATTCCTCGTGATTTTTCTTTTTGGTGTACCAGAAGATTCCGGCTATTCCTCCAACGGATAAAACAAGAAGAAGGATTGGCAGCCAGATGTTAGTGTCATCTCCTGTTTTCGGAGATTTTACATAACCGCCAGTCGGGATCCGCTCATTGGTAAGCTCTTTTGTGATCTCAATTTCTTTTGTCTTATCATCTTTGTACTCAAATACAACGTTTTCCTCTTTCTCACTTCTTACATAACCTTCCGGTGCTTTGGTTTCCACCAGGATGTACTCGATTTCTTTTTTCATCTTTCCATCTTTATAGGTCGCGATTGGAATGTCTCCGCTTGTGGCAACGCCATCTTCATCTGTGACAAGGGTTGCCACAGCTTTTCCGGATTTCTTGATCCGAAGCTCAAACTCTGCTCCGGCAAGAGGGGAGCCATCTTCTGCATCGGTTTTCTTAAGAACCAGTTTTCCAACCGGGCGGGCATCTTTCATTTCCGCCTTCTGGATTTCCCCAGTATCTTTGACCTCAAAAGATACCTCTTCTGCAATCAGGTACCCATCCGGTGCCTGTTCTTCCCGAAGGGTATAGGTTCCAACTGGAAGCTTCTCCACCATATGCGGATCTTTTTTTGATACCCAGCTTTCCACCACTTTTCCATCTTTGTCCAGGATGGTTAATTTTGCGCCAGGTACTTCCTTGGAATCTGTCACGTCCGTTTTACTAATTTCTACTTTTGTCACATCATCCAGCATCTGGTGTTTTTGAACCTCGGCCGTATCTTCCACCTTAAATTCAATACTTTCTGCGGTGGTGTAGCCATCTGCCGGTTTGGTTTCTACCATGGTGTAGGTTTCGCCTACCAGCAGGCCACGGATCAGATGTGGCTCATCGGTAGAAATCCATTCTTCTACTACAGTTCCATTGGAATCTAAAACCTGCAAGGACGCGCCTGGAAGTTCTTTTCCATCTGTTAAATCCGCCTTGGAAAGCTCCACAGAAGTCTGCACATCCTCAAAAGTAAATTCATAGACTGCCTGGGTGGTTTTATCTCCCTGGTACTCAAAGGTAAACTCCTGTGTTTCGGTTCCACGCACATACCCGTTTGGTGCATAGATTTCCTTGAGGTAATACTTTGCACTGATTGGAAGGTCTGCCATAAAGTGGATCCAGCCGCTTTCATCTGTGGTCTTCAGTTCAATGATGGTATCCTTCTCAATCAGGACTTTGCCGCTTGCAGATACAATATCTTCCGCTGCAAACAGTCCAAAAATGGCTCCGGAAAGAACCTTTTCACTGTCCTTTTCTTTTTTCAGAACATTTACCTGCACCTTCTGGCGTCGGTTCTGCCAGTCTGCACTATAGGTTACCACCGGGGTGTCCTGGTCGCGGTAGGTAAGGTCTACATATCTTGGCTCATCATCCAATACATATCCATAGGAAGTTTCTTTTTCGATAATGTAATATTTACCAAGAGGCAGATTGTCAAGCTCTGCGATACCTGTTCCATCCGTTGTAATGGTACCCACCAGCTGATCTTTTTTATAGTAATTTTCACTGACACCATCCGCTGCTTTAATATCCTCAGCTGCGTACACGTTAAAGGAAACATCCATCAGGCTTCCGGTTACATAACTAAAGAAATGCTCTACCACACCTTTTGCATTGTCAAGTAGGGTAACATCATCTATGAACTCCCCTTTTTTATTTACCAGCAGGCGTGCAATCGGCACATCATCTTCCATCTTTACCTTCTGTACCTCTGCGGTATCGGAAATCTGAAAGCTGATATCAGTGGTGCGTAAATAGCCGTATGGTGCGATCTGTTCCCTGAGAGTATAGATTTCTCCAACCTTTAAGCCTTTGATTACATGCGGCTTGTCTTTTACAGATGTCCAGGAATCTACCACTTCGCCTTTTTTATTTAGGATAATTAAGGAAGCACCGTCCAGTTCCACGCCGGTCGTTACATCTGCCTTTGTGATTTCCACGGTGGTTGGCTGGTTTTTCTTGGTGGCTTTTAATTTGATTACTTTTACATCCTGTCCCTGGTAGCTGGCATCAAATTCCAGGATTTCATCCGAGGAAACATAGCCATCCGGTGCCTGAAGCTCTTTCACATAATACTTGCCAAGCGGCAGGTCCAGGGTAATCTGTGCCAGTCCATTTTTGTCACTCTTTACCTTCTGAAGCAGGGTATCTGCCTTTACAATTACCTTATCGCCGGAATAAATGTCATTATTGTTATAAATTCCAAACTCGGCACCTTCCAGCTTTTTACCAGTTTCGGCATCCTCTTTCACCACTTTAAGTTCTACCTTCTGGCGCTTATTGGAAAAATCCACGGTTTCTTCCACAACTGGAGTGTTCTGATCTTTATACAGGAAGGTAAGCTCCTGGCTGTCCGAGTTAATGACAAACCCGGTTGGTGCTTTGGTTTCCACAACACGGTAGGTACCAAGGGGCAGATCATTTAGAATGGCCTCTCCTTTTTCATCTGTGGTAACCTTCTGGATCAGCGTATCTTTTGGGTAAATGACAGTGCGGTTGCCCGCTTCATCCACCTGGTGATCCGGGGTATAAATATCCTCTGCGGCATAAACCGCAAACTCAGCACCAGAAAGGGAAGTTTCCTCGTAGATAAAATCTTTTTTGAAAGATTTTAAGGTTTCCCCAGATTTATGGATGATGAGCTTTCCTTTTGCCGGATGGTTCTCATAGACAACCGTGATGATCGCATCCCCAGTGGTGGAATCCATCTGGTAAGCAGTGTTGCTGTCTACTTTAATCTCAACGAAATTGGTATTCTGGATATACCCATCCGGGGCAGTTACTTCCTCAATCCGGTAGTTGCCGCATTTAAGGGCACTTGGCAGAATCAGATACCCATTTTCATCAGTAAAATAAGATTTATGGGTTACAGTACTTGGATAGGTTGTGGTCTGCTCCACATATTTTCCTGCATCCAGGTCATAAATTTTAAACTCGGTGTTTGCAACCAGGACTGGCTTCTTAGTTTCATCATCCTGCTTAATAATTTTTAATTTTGCGGAAAACTCATCGTCCAATAACACTCTCCAAACCTGGGGTTCTGACTTGTTCTCACTGATTACAACGGTGAAATCGTCAACGGGCTTGAAATTATGAGGGGTAGTGGTTTCCCTTACGATATAAGTTCCATAGGGAAGGGGAATGGTGCAGGCATAGCCTTTTTCATCCGTAAAGATTTCTGTCTTCCCATCTTCGGTTAATACTACCGGAACTGCATTTTCAAAATCATAGGAGCCATCCTCTTTTGTATTTAAGCCGCTTACCAGATAGGCTGAAAATCCGGCCCCTTTTAACAGGTCTGCATCTGTTTTTCCGTTGTTCGCAGCTTTAATCAGCTGGAATGGCTGTTTCTTCACATCCTCGGTAACCGTTACGGTACACTCGATTTCTTTTACCTGGCCGCCCTCATAGCTGCCCGCTACATCATGTTCTCTTTCGTCCAGGACGTAGCCCTCAGGAGGAGTGATCTCTTTTACATAGTATTTTCCAGGATAGAGATCGGACACACTTGCATTTCCATCCGCATCTGTTGTCAGGGTTGCCACCTGCGCATCCTTTGGATACAAAATGCCACTGACTCCATCCGGATGAGCGACCTCTTCCCTTGCATACAGGCCATAAACAGCACCTTCTAAAGTGGCATCTCCCTGTGCGCTCTTTCCTGTTTCACTGTCTTCCTTGGAAAGATGGAGGTTCACACGTACACGCTCATCGGTAAAGATATGGGTAAATTCCACGTTTGCCTCTTTGTCCCCAGCGTAGTTAAATGCAAAGGAATAAACATCCGCTGCATTTAACACATACATCTGCGGAGCCTGAAGCTCTTTTACATAGTAGGAGTTATTCACCGGAAGATCCGCGCTGAAATGCCCGGTTCCATCCGCAGCAGTTGCCACCTTTTCGATCAAGGTATCCTTCTTTACGATCACGTTACCGTCCTCGGATACAATATCGTTTCCTGCGTACATGCCAAAGATGGCACCAGGTAATGGCTGCTTGGTGTCCCCGTCCTGTTTCACCAGTGACACAGAAGCTTTCTGCCTGTCATTCGTAAAGGTTACGGTGCTAAAAGAAACTTCCTCATTTTCACTGGCAGCGGATAAGGTTACGGTTTTGGATTCCCCAGTGCAGATGAGTTTGTCCGGTGCCTGTGTCTCGGTTACCACATAGGTTCCCAAATTTAAGTTATCCAGGGTTGCACTTCCATCTTCCCCGGTGATCAGACCTTCTTTTACAAGGTCACCCTTCTTATAAACGGTAGAGCCATCTGCTGCCACAATGTCAGCGCCTGCATAGACGTTATACACGGCTCCTTTTTGTTTTCTTGTTTCATAACGGAAGGTTACCTTTTCCTCAGTCACATCTGCCCCTGTTAATACCTCACCCTCTTTGTAAACGGTAAGGGAAGCCTTTTTCTCATCGTCAAACAGCTCCTGTGTAACTTTGCTTCCCATCACAAGTGACACGCCGTGGGCGGTAGCATCCACAAGGTAGCCAGAGGGACCTGTGATCTCTTTTAAGTAAACCACATCCTGGGTTTTGTCAATTGTCACAGAAGAAACGCCATTTGCATCCGTTGGCGGCATTTCTGTAATCAGGTTCTGGCATGCCTCGTCGCTATAGACACCATAGACCGCACCTGCTAACAGGGCATTGGAGCCCCTATCTTTTTTGATGATCTCGATAGTAGCCTGCTGAAGCCAGGTGACGGAAAAATCTATGAATTTTTCATCGTCGACGCCCTCACCAAATACCAGGGCAAGGTTCTGGGTATCGGTACCGGTCGTTACTTTATACGCCGAAAAGTCTTTCGTAATGTAACCTTTCATCGTAGACTTCCAGGATCCCGCTACCTTTGCCGCCTGGTCAAGCGGTGCGGATAAGTAAAAAGTAGTTCCACCATATAATTTTATACTGACTCCGGCAGCACTTGCTTCTCCTGTATCTACGTTATGGAAAACCACGCCAGCGGGGAGCTTCATGGTAATGTTCTGTAAGGAATCTGCTTTAAATTTGATTTCCTCCGTACGCTGCTCGTTTCCATCTATATAAGCTGTTACGTTGTCATTGGAAAACTCCATGGCGACATCCGGGATATCCGGCTGTGCCATACAATATTCATAAAGTTCCATGGCAAGAGCCTGTCCGGTAGAGTTTGCCCCGGAAAAAGCATCGTCACCTCCGCTTGCATAAGAAACCGCAAGATGGGTAATGACAAACTGTTTTCCTGCGGAAAAATCCGGATGCTCCTGTTTGAAAAAGCCATTTACACCAGAAGCTTTGGTTCCGTAGTAGCACACTTTTGCAAGCTTTTTACCATCCCCAAGTTTGGTAATCTTATACACACCATCCCCAGGGCTGTTTTTCGAGGGCTGAATACAATAAGCGGTTGCACTGACATTGTCAAATTTGACCGTATATTTATAGGTCAGATAACTGCCAAGCCCATAATCACTGTAGTAATAGCAGGTTCCCCTTGTCACATCCACATCGGTTCTGGTGCTGGCATAGGTAGCAATAAAAGAAACCGTTTCGCCCTCTTCCAGGCTTAAAAAATCAATTTCCTGTTCCTCTGCCTGCTCTAACACTTCGCCAAGCGTCAGGCCAGTTTCCGGATCTACGGTAACCTCTTCCTCGGCACGCTCCAGTTCCGAATCAAACTCCTCTTCTGGTAAAATGTCAGAGGCAAAGCCATCGTCTTCGGATATAGTCTCTTCGGACTCTGTAGTGTTACTATCTGGATTCTCACTTGGGTTCACAGTTTCATCGGAAATTTCTCCTTCTTCTGGTACCTCTGTCAGATCAGACTCCTGGCTTTCCTCTTCCGAACGAGCTTCCCCGACCACGACCGGCTGTTCTGGCAAAGGATCGGGATCCTCGCTGTCCCCTGACTCTTCTGTACCAGAATCTCCTGCTGCCTGAGTCTCCGGCTCTTTTTCCGTTACCGTGATGGTCCTGGCAACCAGATAAGAATCCCCCTCTTTTGGCGTAATCCGGTAGACACATTTATAGGTTCCTGGTCTTGCCGGATCAAAATTGGTTCCGTCCTCCATAGCTGCTTTTTTCAGCTCCGCTTTATCCCCGTCCTTTAATCCCAGTCCGGTAAAATCTTTCTGGACATCAAAGGCTGCTCCCTGCTCAATTTCAATGGCAAGGGAAGGATCGGAGGTCGTTTCCGCAATCAGCTCTTCCTCTGATTTTTCTACCATCTGTTCCGATATGGCTTCCTGCGCCACCTCAGTTTCCGATTCCGCGGATACTGCAAAAGTACCTGTCGAAGCGAAGCTGCTGCAGCACAGCACAAAAGCCATTGCACCCGCAAGCCATCTTTTTCTCTTAAATTTACCCAATGTTTTTCTCCTCTCCTGCTAGATAATGGTCTGTCCCTGGTACTTATGTGGTATGGTCTGTCTCGAATTCCCATCTTTGTTTCTCCTTTCCTCTGGCTTATTTAGCCAGATAAAAAAGGACCTGAACATTTTCAGATCCTTTTTTATCTGATTAAATCAATAAAACCGCTCTTTTTCCTGTGGTGGCTTCCTATAAAGCCAGTCATCCACACCTTTATAATTTCCAAGCCACAAGCCTTTTTCATCTGTATCCCAGCTGATTCTCATACAGTTTAGGTTCAGCGTTTCACACATCTCATATAGCTTCAGACAGCCTTTACGGATGGTATCCCGCTTTCTTCGCTTATGGGGACACTCCTGTTTTTTTAAGAAGCGTTCCGGCTCCTCACACCAGATACACTTTTCCTTGCAGTCACAACGACAGGTAAGATTCATCATCTTATCCATGTCCATACACTCATACACGGTTTGTAAGCCTCTGCTTTTTAATTCCATCAACACCGGCTGCAGGCTTTTGTAATTTCCCACGCCAGGGATTCCTATATAAGAATGTCCACTTCTCATGCTGGCAAGTTCAGCCTTTAAAATTCCTTCTGTCACCCGGACGTTCTTCTGAACCGGGCTTATATAGCCGGATATCCCGGCCGGACTGCCGCTTGAAGTTCCACCCTCAAATCCACTGCTGGTAAACCAGATATATTTTCTTTTGTTCACCGGATGGTCAACCCGGATCTGAAAGCCCTTTATTTTATGATTCAGGGAATACACAGGGCACAGGTAGCCTCTGTTTCCCTCATAAAACGAAGCTTCCCACATGCCGTCCCGATTCCGAAAAAAACCTGGGATTCCGTCCAGCCTGAATCCTTTTTCCAATAGTTTTTTCGCAATAGTCCCTGCCTTTTTGGGTTCAATGCTTTTATAGCCCTTTCGTTCCAGTTCCTTTATTTCCGGATCTGTCACACCACGTCTTTTCAAGTCCTGTTTATGCAGTGTGTGAAACTGCAAAAGGGAAAGCATCTGACGGTACACAAGGTCCACGTATTCTGGGGATCTTTTAACCTCGTCCGTTTTGGCCTTGTAACGGCAAGTTATCTTTTTATAGGTACTTCCTGTCACCTGACCGCCATTTTCCAAGCGGTTTATGATTTCCTGATAAGCTGTTTTGCACCGGTCTTCTCCATAAAGCCCCATAATGTCTGCATACAGGGTAAGCATATTTCCGCCCTGCCCGCAGTGGAAACAATGGAAAACGTTTTTGATTTCCCCATTTTTGCTAATGCAAAAGCTGCATTTTCCTCTGGTATCGCCACAATAGGGGCATTCCACCGGAAACTCCTGATCTGATCCTCCTTCAAGGCACCGTATGGACAGTAACCACGCCACTTCTTTTATGGTAAATGGATGTTCGTACATAATCCCTCCTAAAAAATGTGGCTCCGTTCTCCCGGAGCCACAATACGTTTATGCTGCAAGTCTGTTCTGTTTTTCATGTGCCACAATAATCTTTGCAGCATTTACCATTTCCATGTTGCTGCCGTAATAACCGGTTGCCATCCATCTGACTGTGTCTGCCCCTTTTGGGTTTTCCATCATCTCACCGAGCGTCTTTCCACTAAAAAGACCAAAATTGCACATTACCTTTCTGGCACGTTCCAGCTCTTCTTCCTCAGATTCCATACCGAAGCCTTCGTCTGTTTCCTCTTCGCTGTCATCTGCAAAGGGGTTTTCGTCTTCTGCACGAACAAAATGAAACTCTTCTTCCTCGGTTTCACCAGAAATTTCTTCCGCTTCTGCTTCAAAACGCTCTGTATCCTCGGGCACTTCGTCTGGCATCTCATCTGCTGTTTCCTCTAAGGGTTCCTCACTTGTACCAAGCGTTTCTTCTTCAGACTCGTTTTCCTCCAGAAAACTCTCTTCCAGATCTTTTTCTTCCATGCCAAACTGCATCTGGCCAGGCAAATTTTCATCCTCCTCTTTGCGTGCATCCCGGATCTCGTCAGGACTGATTTCAAGATCAAAAGAATCATCCGAAACCGGAACAGCCTTTTTACTGCTTCTGCTGTTTCCATTACGAACGGTCTTCAAGGTAGTTTCTTTTTGCTTCAAAGACTGCCCGGTTTCTTTTGTAGAAGTGAAAGCAGAGTCAGATTTCGGGGGATTTTCAGACTCTTCTTTGGCTTCCTTCTTCTTTGGCTCTGTCTGCACCGCATTTTGGTTCTGTTTTTTTGCAGGTTTCTTTGGTTCCTCACTTTTTTCTTTTTTTGTTTTATCGCCATCCGGAGCAGGGCCTCGCATATCCGGATCCTCGGTGGTCGCCTGGACGATGTTGAATTTATTTAATAAATAATACTTCAGTCCGTAGCTCCAGGCTGCACCTTTGGCCTTGTCTGGAATCTCATTGGTTCCGACTACATGAATATCACTGTAATTTTTTTCTTCTGGATGATCTGCATTTGTCCAGCAAAGCTTTAAATCCGCTTCATACCGCCATATATTGCCAAACGGTGTCAGATAGGCTGGATTTCCAGAAGCATCCAGCTGCGTGGATGCTTCACCAAGAACCTCAAAATCCACGCCGTATTTATTTAAGGCCGGGGTGAGGTATTCATAGATATCATCCAGTCTCACAAAATCATAGGGCACCTCTTCGCTGTAACGTTTTCTTAACAGCTTTGGCACCATCTTTCTTATTTTGATCATTTTCTGAGTCAGGTTCAGATACGCATATTTACCCATAAATTCAGTTCCTCCTTATTTTACGCTGCTTCTTTTTGCAGCTCTTTCATTTCTTCCCGCACACAGCCAATGTAGATTCTTTTTTGCGAAATCTCCCAAAAAGATTCCGAAAGCCACTTATCTGCGATCATTTGTACAGCCTTCTTCGCATGGTTCAAGGTGTAAAGAAACATCACATCCGTATATTCCATCTGCGCTTTTTCAAAGGTAAAGCTTGGACTGTAAAACAGCTCCTCAGGCTTTATTTTAGCCTCCAGGAATCTTTTGGAAGTTTCCTCTACCTGTATCCGGTTTATATTTGGAACAAGGCTGCCCTTCTGGTGCTGGTACCTTAACAAAAGCTGATCCCAGTTTGTATCCATCCTGTTTTTCACCAAATGGGTAACCTTCATTTCCACCTCTTTTTTCAGACTTTCTTTCGTCGGAAAAAGAAAATCGGCAGGTATCCCGACCGCTTCATAGAATACAAAATCCACCTCATACAAAGAATAGTCCGGCAGATAAAGTATGCCACAAAGCTTTGGTTTCCAAAGCTGTAAACAATCCCTCCTAGGAGAAGCTGCATAAAATAACATGCAGTTTTCTTCCTGGCACTTTATGAATAACTGACCATGAAACGCTCTTACACTGTGCACCGGATCCTGTATCCACGAAAGTAATTTCCTGGATTTTTTTGCTTCCATAACCCAGTCCGGATACTGCATATGTTCCTCCTTCATACAAAAAGACAGGGATTCCTGCCTTTGTCATTATTTAATATTTAATTTCACCTGGCATATCAAGGTCGTGCCAGCGTTTATTTACACAGGCCGCCACTTTTTCCTCCAGAAGAAGCAGTCCTCTCTCATTGGTTTCCTGCTGCCTTGCGATAGAAATCACATCACAGATCCCGCAATAAATTTCATAAGCGCTGCAAGGAACATCCCCTGCTGCCGCCCGAAAGCCTTCCACCGTTTCTGCGATCAGCTTTTTGGAAAATCCAGCCTGCTTCATAACGCCGATCATGGCATTGGCAGGATGGTTCACCCAGATTTCACTAAGCCGCAGGACATTCTGTAAGGCTTCCTTATAGTATTCAAAAATAGCAGCCATATTCTGGTTGAAATCTTCGGTACCCTTACAATTTTTATGGCACACCTTCAGTGTTTCGCCTAATACGATATATTGGTTCTGAATGGATACCGTATAGAAGATGTTGGCTCCTGAACTTCCCACATCAGAAGTGGTAATCCTAACCGAAGCGTACAACTCCCCGTTAAAAGTCCTCCCATATCGTTCCAGCAGTTCCTTGTAAGCTTCTGTCAAGCGCCGGTCTCTTAACTCCCAGGTCGCATTTACCAGGTTATGGTCCACGCATCCGGATTTAAAAGAAGCGGTTTCAAAGTCACTATAAATATAAGCCCCTGCAATCGCGTAAACATCCGGCATGGACAAAATAGAATAGTCTTTTTCATCACCGGATAAGACTGCCCGTACCTTGCCCTCGCAAAAACGGAGCAGGGCTTTTCCTTTAGACACCTTCAGGCATTCGTTTAGGATATAGGCAAGGGTTTCCCTGTCTAATTCTGCAAGCGCCTTTCCGTCTATCCTGGCTCTGCCTTTTAAGCTTTTAAGTGCGGAGATCCCAAGGAAGCAGCTGCGGTCCGGGGTTTTGATTAGCAGCCCGGAATTATTTATGGTATCCTCTTTTAAATATTCCAGATTGGTATTTCCAATCGGGGTGCAGGTGCTGTCCTTTGTAACCGCTTCCACTCTCAGCTCCTGGCTTTGTGCCCGGAACCATTCGGCCCGTTGTTCCACATCATCCAGATATTTGTAAAAAGCGGATTCCTCTTCAAACGTTGCATTAAAATCATCCTTGTAGTACATAGCCCCTCCTTTTTCATTCAGGATATGAGCTTTACTTCAATGGACTTGATTCTCCCATCTGCAATCTGGAAGTGATATCCGTCTTTTGCCATATCAAGCAGCATTCCCATCTCCAACAAATTTACATCATCCCAATTTACTTCCTGCATAAAATTTACTCCTTTTCTTTTTTGGTTATTTGGCACTACTTTTTTCCATTTTGACCAGTAAAGTCTCTTTGATTTTTCTCATTCTGTTTCCTCCTTTTCTTTCTTTTTGGTAACAAAAAAAGACACCAAAAGAATTCCCATCTTTTCGCATCTTCCAATGTTCTAACTTATTTGCTGATTTTAGGGCGAACCGCCCAAAAGAGATTCATCCGGAATGTCCGGATCTAAATGTAAGATCAGCCATAGATGACTGATAAAATATGATTTCATTTAAAGGTTACCACAACATCTTGTGGCTGTCAAACACATTTTTTATATATTTTGTGTTTCAAAATTTATTTTCTTTTATGCGTCTTCCTCTGCTGTAAGGGGAAGGATATTCATTGCAAGCGCCCTGCCATTTTCGTCAGTTCCAACTTCAAACTGTACAGGCTGCTTGCCGGAAAGCATTTTAAAGCCTTCCATCTTGATCTGGGAGAAATGGGCGAAGTAATCCTCGCCATCCTCCCCGGTTACAAATCCGTAACCTTTTTTTGCGCTGAACCACTTCACGGTTCCACATTTTGTTTCCGCCATATTGCATAGCTCTCCTTTATACATATTTTCCATGCATTTTCATGGAAACAGGGCGGCATGGACTCGAACCATGCCTGGTGCTCCCTGCCCCGGATTACTCTTTTACTTCCTCCACGCCAAAAAAATTTCCGAAATCAAAAGCTGCATCCAGCCTGTGAATACCGGACAGCGCATGGGCACTCTGGTTAAAATAAAAGCGGTAGGTCTTTCCATGCATGACAGCGGTCTCATTATTTAACAGCAGTTCTGTGGTAAGCCCGTCGTCCCCTTGCACCAGAACTCTCTTAAAACCGTCAAAGAGAAATTCCGCATGGATTTCTGTCACAGTTCCTTCCACTACCTCATAGGATTTTGTGACTGCCAGGTAAAAAATATACCCCGCATACCCGATCCCACAAACTGCCAAAAAGACCGTCCATCCCACAAATCCTGCTGATTTTTGCGCCAGACCAAGGGCACAGCCTCCATACAATAAGAGAAATGATAACAACAGGGTATTCACAATTCTCTTTTTAAAAAAGCCCGGTATCCCGGTATAGTTTCGTCTGCTTTTTGCTATCCCATCAGACAGCCATGTTTTCCATTTCTTCTTTTTCTTCAAGGAGACCTCCTTCTTGGATACAGCTGATTACAAACTGTTTCTTCTTAAATAGAGAAACCAGGATCTGCATGAATTCCTGCAAGGCCTGTTTCTGAACGATCTTCCGTTCTTCCACAGACAGGGGAATGGCACCCGCCTGTCTGGTTAATTCTGCCAGAAAATAAGGAATATAGCCACCACCTGCAATCTGCTGTAGAACCATTCGCTCCTCATAGGTAAACACGGGCCTTTTAAAAGCCCGCAATGCGCTTTTCAGTCCTTTTCCAAGTGCCAGGTCATCTGCAAATACACCTAACCGTTCCAAAAGCGAGTTCGTGGCAGGTGCTACCACGGATTTACTAAGAAGGAGCCACAAGGCTTCCTCCTTACTCTCGCCATCACACTCCGCTACCAGACCACGTTTTTTCAAGCGCCTTAAGCAAAACAAAAAATCCTCTTCATCCGCCCACTCAGTTGCATGCGCTTCCCCAAATGTAATACATAAGACACGGTACATCTGGGAATAAATTTTATTTTCCGCACAGAGGCTCCAGGTAAGGGCCGCCCACAACATGGCTTCCATCTCTGTGAGCACCTTTTCCTGACCGCCAATCTTTACCAGAAGCCGGCCCTCATCATCTTCCATTTTGCATCCAATGGCTGTGTACCATTTCATAATCCAGTTCCTCCTAGTGTAGCTTCATAACTTCCAGGAGTTTCGGAATCACATAACAGGCAATCATTCCTGCCACAATGCAGACTTCGATATTTGGCTTTCGAAGATTCCATACCTCCTGGTTCTTCGTTCCAATGATCCGGGTTTTTCCGGGAACATTCCAGCGGAGTTTCCGGTAAAACTCCGTAAACCTCTGATGATTAAATCCAAATGAGCGGACAAGGAAGATCGTCCGGTCCTGCTCTTCCTCGTCCAGAAGAAAAAAGCTCTCCCGGTTTTCGTTTTCGCCCAACACAATGTAAAATTCCGGGATTCCCCTTCTGCTGCCCTCTACGATTTTATCAATCTCTTCATAAAAGATCCGGCAGCATTCATAATGCCCGTTTTTTTCCGGCTGGCAGACTGCCAGGCTGAATTCATCCAGCTCCATGTAACAGACTTCTGCTTCCATGATTCTTCTACTAATTTTGTTCGATTGTCTTAGAAGAAGGATAATCCCCAAAGCCAGCACCACGCACAGGTATATGAGATCCCAGCATCGAATTTTAAATAATAAAAAATATACTGCAATCCCCTCTATAAAGGAGCCAAACCCGATCATCAGAAAATACCGTTCCCTTAGATCCATCAAGTGATAAACATCTTCCTCATCCGCCTGCATACGCAGGATATTTTTTCCATTTCTCATGCTGCCAATGTTTTCTTCTCGCAGGAAGAAATTCGGTTCGTCTTTGCATATTGTTCCATAAGTGCATTGCATTCCCGGATGGTTTCCTTGCAGCGATATTCGGAAAACATCCCAATGTGCATATCTTTTTCCCGCAGGCACAGGCGGTTCTGCAGCCAGATGTAAACGCCATGCTTCGTCATAATCCCCGCCTGCACCACTTTATTTAGAGCTCTGTGTGCTTCAATCCGTTTATGCCGAAGCTCACCATTTGCCAGGGTACCCATCGGGCGCATGTTCATTTTATGGACTCCGATATAGGAATCACAGGATGGATAACCACTGCAGACATACAAATAATTATCGGGATTAAGGTTGCGCTTACCATAAACATACTCTGCTGGTCGCAGCACTGCCAGCCTTCCGCAGTAGGGACAATACAGTTTTTCATTCTGCTGTTTTTTCTTCATTTTTGCCATTCGATCTATCTCCTTTCCTGTTTGTCCCGATTTTAAAAAAATCGCATTTTCTATGTCAATAGGATTTTCAACTTTTATTTACAACGTTTAATTAATCTTGTGATGATCCCTTCTGCCACTTCGTAGTTATCGTTAATTCTGGTTACCACAATGCCGATTTTATCTCCCTTTCCTGGGAGGGTTGGCATATTGCAGGAATGCGCTACTGCATTTACCCCGATATCAAGGCGCATAAAATAAGTCCCCTTATAAACTTCTGTGATCACACCTGTGTACTTGCCCTGCCTGTGGCATTTCCGAAGATTATCTTTGTTTAGATTAGCAGTCGGTGTTTTTGCATCCACTTCCACGCTAAGATGTTCCGGTTCTTGTCCCTCTACTTTATTGACCATGACCTGGATAAGATCTCCAACCTGAAATTTTTCGCTGGCATCCAGCATCCACTCCCAGGCCATATCACGCGCCCTGACAGATACCTCCACACCGAACACTTCCAGACGTACTGCCTTTGGCGCCACTGCGATCACCCGGGCTTCTGCAATTCTTCCAGGGTACAGAAGCGGCTTCTCCCCCTCTTCTCCAATATAGAAGGTCTGACGCTTTTTCATCATGGCATCCTTTCGTGAGGCTACCACACTCCGGCTTTTGGTATCCAGATCCTTGATAATGAAATCAATGTCACAGCCAAGCATGTTGTTGGCAATACGAACCTGGCGGTTTAAGGTGTCTGCGTTCTCCCGGCCGTCTCCGCTTAAGTTAATCATCATTTCATTCATCGGGATGATAATACGAAAACCGTTGTAATAAGTTACTGCAACCATCCAGCCGCTTTCCAGCTTCTCAATACCACCAAGCTGGCCTGTGAGTACCTTTCTGGTACGGTGTGCATTAAGTAGCTGGTGCCATCTGGTATCCTCCTGCTCCTGTGCGCTCTCCACCTGTGCGTCAACGTCGATTGTTAAGACACCTTCATAGGCTGCGCGTGGAATTTCTTTTTCCGTTACTTCTTCAATTGCTTTTTTGTGTTCGCCATGTGTTGCCCTCCTATTATTTATACGACAAGAAGGCACAAAAAAAGCAGCCTGCATAAACAAACTGCTTTTTCGTGCCTTCTTTTTACGAGTACCATTCTATTATAAAGAGAATCTGAAGTCAATATTATGGATGTTGCAATCGTGTCGCATTTTAGTTGCAAATAAATACACTTGCTAATATTGGCTGCAAAAATCTTCAAAAGTTCAAGCCTAATAAATTTTTTATTCCAGTAAATTCTTATAACCAATCTCCCAGGTAATTATTTATCTCCTAAATTTCACTATTTTTTAGAAGATATTTCAATCATTAGGAGATAAAATCACCATCACCCGAAAGGCAATACCTAAAGGATTCCATTTCGCGTATATTTGTCAGTAAATATATTGATTAATTAGTTGATATTTTGCAGGTATCTGCTATAATACAAGTAAAGAAAGGAGTTGACGATTATGGCATCTGTTATGAGTGCAATTAAAAATACGGTTCCGATCAGCCAATTTAACCGTGGCCTTGCTGGAAAAATTTTTGAAGATGTGAAGCAGAGTGGTGCTAAAGTCGTAATGAAAAACAACGTTGCAGAATGTGTTCTCATTTCCCCTGAAGAATACGTCCGTCTAATGGATGAGGTAAATGATGCTCGTCTTCTTGCCGTTGCTTCTGAACGTATGGCACACTTTAATCCTGCCACTTTAATTTCTGAGGAAGAAATGAACCGCCGTCTTGGTATTACAGAAGACAATCTTACCGGTTTTGACGAGGTAGACATTGAATGAATTGGAAACTAGAATACCTTCCTGAAGCAGAAAAAGACTTAAAAGACCTAGATGGAAGTCAGCGTATTCTTGTTCTGAAGGCCATCAAAAAAGTTCAGCAAAATCCACTGCCTGTTGAAGAACAAGGTTATGGAAAACCGCTTGGTAATCACAGCAGTACTAATCTTGCCGGACTTCTGAAAATCAAACTCCGCTCTGCTGGTTTGCGTGTTGTATATCAGCTTCGCCGTACCGAATCGTCTATGATGATTATTGTAATCGGCGTCCGAGCAGACGAAGAAGTATATGAAATTGCTCAGAAAAGAGCGAATAAACACAATCTTTTTGATTAACCTGCACCTTTTTAAGTGATTACATTCATCTGTATAAAGCTTTTGTTAATACACAAGCAATTACCGTGAACCACCGATACCCCTTATAGTTCTTTCATACTATTTCAATTGAATCACAATGTACCCATAAAAAATGCAGGGATGCTCACCTCCAGCGATACATCTCTGCATTTTTAGATATGTTGCAATCATGTCACATTTTAGTTGCAAATAAGTACAACTGCTGGTTCAACGGATGAGCCAATTATACTCTTTTCTACAGTCTAAAATGTAATCCACATAAACTGTATCATCCTCAATTTGATATAAAATCAAATACCAGTTTTTCACAAACATTTTGTGATATTTATTACATGGAATATAAGGTTCATTCAAAAAAGGAAAACGATTTGGACTATACGCTAATGAACGCATTGCTTCCATTAATTCTTTTTTCTTATTTCTTGCGGCATCCTTATCTACCTGTGCCAGAAAGCGAATATGTACTCCAAGCATTTGCTTCGCCCGGTCCGATACGATAACTTTGTATTTTCTTCTTTCTGACATTTTCAGCCCTCTTCTATTATATTATCAAGATAACTTTCCAATTCATCAAGACTGCATCCTGTTCTTCCTGCCAGACGATCCTCTTCAACAGCAAGCAGTTCTTCTCTTAATTTCAACATTTTCTCCCGTCGGTTAAAGGATTCAATATCCATCACCACAAGATCACCTTCTCCATTTTTTGTCAGAAAAACAGGCTCTGAAGATTTACGGCAAAGATCTGCAATCTCATTATAATTTTGTCTAATAGCAGCTGATGGACGAATGTTCATAAGATCACCTCTCGCTTTCATAGTAATATTATATACATATTATAATTTTATTATGCTATATTTGTCAACATCTATTACAGGCATATTCCATTTCTATTACAGGCATATTCCATTTCTGCCCCAGCTTCTCTATTTTCATTCTGAAATTATCTCTCAATCGTAAAATGAAATACTAACTGTTCCTGATCCTCCGATGAAGTTCTTAAGGATTTTCGAATTCCGGTGGTATCTGCAAAAGTTCCACCATAAGCATCTACCTTGATCCATTTACCGTTTACCTTTACTTCATTCCACTGGTGTGTCCAGCTGCCGGCATTCACATACCGTACCGGAACATTCGCAGCCTCACAAAGCAGTGTGTACGCTTTTGCATATCCTGAGCAGGCTGCTTTTTTCATTACCAAAGCTGCATAAGCTTCATTTCCATAATTCTTCTGGTAGGCTTCTGAAGACTGGTTTAACTGCCAGGAACAATGCTCGGTCAGATACCGGAACAATACAAAAGCCCGCTCCTTTGCATTCAGATCCGCAGCCACATATTTTTTTACGATTTTCTTTGCTTCTTTCTTGGCCAGATTAAGGCGTTTGGATTTATTCGGCTCTTTTACGGTCACTTTACATTTCAGGGTACGTTTTCCCACTTTTGCACAGATGTATGCTGATCCACCCTTTTTTCCAGTTACTTTTCCAGAAGCCGAAACAGATGCAACGGATTTTTTAGAAGAACTCCATTTTACTTTCTTTTTGCTTCCCGATACTTTCAGCGACGTGGAAGCTCCCCGATAGATGGTAACCGCCGATTTGTTCAGTTTCACTTTTGCAGCCTGGACATCCACTGGCCTTATAAAGCTTCCAAGGAACAAAACTACCAATGCCAGCCAAACAACTACGAATTTCTTCTTTCCTGTGTTACATTTTTTTGCTTTTCTCATCGCAAACCCTCCATTTTCGAAACCATTTCCTGTTGCAGTTCCAATGTAGCAATTTGATTTTTTCTGTGTCAATAGGATTTTTGAAAAAAATATTTTCAAATAAAAAAGTGATTCACTATTTTGCAAATCACTTTTACAATTCTTATTTATAATCAAATATCCTTTTTTCGCAATTTCACCTATCACATTTATTGCGGTCTTGGTTACAAGCACTAATCAATTTCTTCAAATAATTCGTCAAAGGTAATCTTTATCTTTGGAAAATGAAGCAGTTGTAACTCATCCTTATTTTCTTCTGTGACTGTTTTTAAAAGATAGTATTTGGGAATCTCCCCCTCATAATCCAGTTCATAGATTTCAACTGTTTTTTTACGCCAGTCAACGATCCAATACTCTTCAATCTCCTGCTCACAATACAGCTGCATTTTCTCTGTCCGGTCATAATTTTCTGTTGATGGTGACAAAACCTCCATAACAAAACGTAGCGCATCTGTAAAAGTGTTTCCACGCCTTGATTTCGTACGGCAGTTTATGGAAGCATCCGGAATCACAATCTTGTTATTGCCCTGGTTATCTTTGAAACGGTATTGCACATTATCCGAATATACATAGCAAGTACTATTTTTTAACTGGTGCCTGACCGCTGCAACAAAATTTACAATTACAGCAGAGTGCTCTGGTGTAGATCCTTCCAGATCTGTTATTTTAAGATCCCAATCCATATTTCACCCTCCTGCATTTTACAATATAAAGAACTTCTTGTTTTCTCTAAATTCCACTCTTCTCTATTAAAAGAAAAGAATTATTTTTGTCTCCTCCATTATAGCATCCTCCCTGTAGATTGGAAAAGTAATTTTTTTTAAGATTGGTGCATAAACAGGGGTGTTGGCCCTCCGTGACTCGCTTTTTGCACCTGTCAGGTACAATACCGAAACGCCTTATCTGTTAAAATCCTTGCAAAGATTAGTCCAAGCGGAAGCGCTGCAATGATCAGAAGTGCAGCTGCAAACCAGGAGGCAGACACAGATAAGGACATGATTCCAAGATTATAAAATCCACGGTATAAATAAAGCCCCGGTACCATGATCACAATAGAAGGAACGGTAACGGAAATCCTTGGGTAGCCCACCTTATTTTTCAGAAGGGAGGCCAGAAGCCCGGCTGTCAGAGCTCCGATAAATGCGGTCACTGCCGGAGGTAAGGCGGCAAGATCCACAAGCTCCAGCCGCAGGGTATTTGCAACCGCCCCAAGCACTGCTGCAGAACAGGCAAGCCTTACCGGACTGTTAAACATGATGGAGAAACCGAACACGCCGAAAAAGCTTGCAATAAGCCGTGTGAGGATCCACATTGCAACAGGCATATGGATCTTTATGAAATCCACCGGCTGTAAGTGAAGAAGCATAGCCATGATCCAGGCAGACATAGTGGCTACCAGAACAATAATCAGTGCATAAGTAAGCCGTTCCATACCAGAACGCATATCCAGTTTTGCCAGGTCGATTCCGCTGGTAATAAAGGGAAAACCAGGGATGATAAAAAGCATGGCACAGATATATCCTGCTTCATGCTGAATGGAAATCCCAAACAGGATTTCCCCTAATTTTAATAATCCTGCATATACAAAGCATGCCAGGGAGACAGAGGAAACAATGCCAAGGAACAGGGTAAAATGATGCTTGGTCAGCTTGCAGCGAAGGAAATTTCCAAGTCCTGCTCCAATAAAAGCACAAAACATCTCTACTGGTCCTCCGCCTAAAAGAAAGGTAAATCCACAGCATGCAATGGCGGCAGCCAGTCCCAGGGCAGCCGGGGAATAAAGGCCATGGATCCTTTCAATTTCATCCAGATAGCTGTGAAGCTCTTCCCCGGACATGTTTTTTCCCTCTGTTTCAAAATTGCGGATAAAATGCTCCAGCCGGTTCAGCTTTGACGTATTCACCCCTGTATTGGTAAGGCATAAAGACTGGGTAAAGCCATTTTCCCCATCAAAACAGGTGTACTCAATGGACATCAGTCCGATATCTGCGGTACAGGTAATTCCCATTGCTTCGGCCAGGGCATTCATGGAGCTTCGGACCCTCCAGGCTCCAGTCCCACAGGATAAAAACATGATCCCCACACGTCCGATAATGGAAGCCTTTTCGGTGATGCTTGCATTTATAACGGGAGTATTTTGGCCATTTTCATCGGTGTATTCATGCCACTCCACGTCCATGTGATTTTTTCTGATCATTTCTGGCTGCATAAGCCCACTTCCTTCCGAAAAGTCCCTTTATAATTTCAGGCTGTCATTTCCAGCTAGTTCCATCATCCGCTCCCTGCAGGCAAGGACGATCCCGTCAATTTCCTCCATATGCTGGAGCATTTTCTTTTCAAACTCATGGATGGGAAGCAGAACGCCAAGTTCATCAAAGGGTTTCTCAGGATTTTCCTTTTTTACACCGGTCTCCTGTCCGTAAAAGACCACTGCACGGGGTGCTGCCTGCTGGATCTCCTGGAAAGTCTTCCATACAACCGCATAAGCCTGCGCTTCTGTAAGCCCCAGCTTACAGGTATCCGGAAGTGCATAGAGGATTAAAATCCCACGCTGGCACTCTTCTTTTTCCTCTTTAATTTCCAATCCATCCGTGTAAGAGCGTACAATGTCATATCCATCTGCCAGATAAAGTCTGGATCTTGGTACGCATTCATGCCGGTCAAAGGTTTCCTTAAATTTTCCATAGTCATGGGCGGAAACCATCTTTCCAACATCTTTAAGAAGCTTCCCTTCCACATTGGTAAGAAGGACCGGATTCTCTCCTGCCTTTCCATGGAATTTTCTTGGGATCAGATAGGCTTCGCGGAGCAGATCAAACATACTTTTTCCGCACAATTCCAGAAGAAGGGCACTTACATCCCCGTTCTGGTAAGCGTGAAAGAGTACCTGCAAAAAGTGGTCCGGATCCTCATCCACCAGCATATGTTCATCATCCAGATACTGGTAAAACACTTCACGAAGTCTTCTTGATGCCTCCGGGGAAGCCAGGATTTTGGAAAAAATATCTTCTACAGCCTGTTCTCTTGGTAAAACTGTTTTCATACTAAAACGCCTCTTTTTCTGTTTGGATCATGATGAGAGCTGTACTTGTCTCTTTTCGGGAGGGATTATAGCATTGTTATAGTCATACCGCAATAGGATGAAAGGTTTCTCTTTCATATCATATTTTTATGTCTGCCATATCATTGACCGTTGTATGTGTTTTCCATTACAAGTTTCCATGAAATAAAATTTGTGAAAAATACCGTATCTTATCATCGGTCCCCCAGCAGATCATTCCCACCGCATCTGCCATTTCCTGGGCATCAACACAGTAGGCGGACATGCAGGAATGGTGCCTGTAAGGACCAGCGGACATGATCAGCAGGTCGGTATTTCCAGATTCCATTATTTTAGAGGCCAGCTGTTCGGTGAGTTTATTGTGCGCAAGCTTCGCCATTTTGTAGTCCATATCCTTGTTTTGTATCGTCTGGAGAATAAGCGCTTTTTCATAGGCGAATACCCTTTGTTTCATAGATTCTACTGTTCCGCATTCAGGTGGACAGGCGGGATTCACGTTGTAACATCCACACTGATTTTCTTCACAAAACTTTCGGTATTCCGGTTTGAACACAAGTTTTTGTGTATCCATGATTGCCGCATTTGAAAACCCAAGTTTTTTTGCTTCTTTGATGTAATCCATAGAAAACCTCCTCCAAGTTTTTTACAACTCACTAAAATTTTCTCCATACGCTGGTTTTAAACCCGCCCAGCTACAATTGTGTTTTTTAATTCCCTTGCCGCAGCGCCCATAGGATGCTGGCTGTCATACACCAGACAGATCTGACGCTCCGGGATTTCGTCTTTTAGTGGGATCTGTACGATTTCTTTTTTCAGAAGGGAGGGCGCTGCCATTGGCTGGGGCAAAAAGGCAAGGCCAAGCTCGCATTTTACAAGCGGCAGGATCTGGTCCGCAGTGGCAGCTTCCGTATCCGGGGAAAGATCCAGGCCATGGGATAAAAATACACTGTTGTAAAATTTATAGGTCATAGTTTCCCGTCCAAGAGAAATCAGCGGATAGTTCTTTACCTCCCGAAGGGAAAGCTCCTGGCTTCCAAGCGCTGTAAAAGTGGTACCACCAACCAGAATCTCCTGGAAGGGCATGAGCATGATCTGTTTCAATGGGGAATCCACCTCTGCCGGAGTGGAAACTACTGCAAAATC
>OLQG01000242.1_pt1 | contig 47446 bp, 44 predicted proteins | sample 1672221 | NCBI WGS metagenome assembly OLQG01 (sample SAMEA3136660, study PRJEB25190) | human gut metagenome | biome: human gut; feature: human-associated habitat; material: faeces | place: Austria | collected 2013
CCTGTTACTTTTTTTGCCATTTTTCGGCACCTCCTATGTGGTATTGGCGGGGGTTCTTCCCTCCCACTTGAATGTGTTACGCCTTCTTAATTTCTGCGAAACTTATTTCTACCGGCGTTTCGCGGCCAAACAATTCAACATTGATAGTAACCGTCTGCTTCTGGGTATTGATTGCAGTAATAACGCCTGCCGTGTCTTTCCAAGCTCCGCCTGTAACGACAACCATGTCGCCTTCTGCAAAATCCACCTGAATATCCTCAGCTTTGATTCCCAGAGGAAGCATTTCTTCTTCGGTCAGCGGTACCGGTTTGGATCCCGGTCCTACGAATCCGGTTACGCCTCTGGTGTTGCGGACAACATACCAGGTATCATCGTTCATGACCATGTTGAGAAGCACATAGCCCGGAAACATCTTTTTCTGGACCTGCTTGGCAGCTCCGTTTCGCATCTCCACTACTTCCTGCAGCGGAACACGAACTTCCAGAATCTGGTCTTCCAGGTGTCTGTTTTCGATTGTTTTTTCAATGTTGGCTTTTACTTTGTTTTCATACCCTGAATAAGTATGAACAACATACCATTTCGCTTCTGACATACAATCACCGTTATCCTTATTTCACTAAAAGATTTATTCCTTCCAGAATAGCTGAGTCAAATACACTGATGATCACAGCAAGTACAACCGTAATGATCGTAACTGCTACGGTCTGCTTAACAAGTGTAGTATTGTCAACCCAGACAATCTTTTTGAATTCCGATTGAAGTCCCTGAAACCAATTTTTCTTCTGACCTTTGCCAGCAGATTTTTCTTTCTCTTGCATAGTCTAACCTCACAATCGTTTGTGATTATTTTGTTTCCTTGTGCAGAGTATGGGTACGGCAGAACTTACAATATTTCTTTGTTTCAAGACGCTCAGGATGATTTTTCTTCTCCTTGGTCATATTGTAGTTACGCTGCTTGCACTCCGTACATGCTAATGTAATCTTAACGCGCACAACTTCCACCTCCAGTGTTTTCATTTGCGTGAGTCTTTTCTGCTTTTCGGGCATAAAAAAAAGACCTAACTTCCATGTCGCTTGTCTAGTTTAGCACATACCACATATATAAGTCAAGCATTTTCCCTTAGAAATTCACGTCTTTCTTGCAAAAACAACTCATTAAATATACATGTTTTATATTATTACTCTATAATAAGGAAATTACTGTTTTTGTACTGTACCATATTCAGTTATTGAAACTACACGCAGGAACTTTTTTATACAACTTTTCTCTTGTAAATACACATTTCCTAGTGTATGATAAGGAAGATATAAACCCTCACTCTGCTGAGGGTTCTATAGATTACAAAAACATTAAAAGAATATAGGAGCGGATTTTATGTTTAAACGATTCAGGGATGACATGAAGAAGTACTGGAAATATGCCGTCTATTCTTCTAAAGCCCAGTTGAAATCCGAAATTGCCAATTCCTATCTGAACTGGCTGTGGTGGGTACTTGATCCTCTTTGCTTCATGCTGATCTATGTATTCATGTTCGGATATGTATTCAAATCTAAACAACAGTATTTTGCGATTTTTGTCTTTATCGGTATTACTTTCTGGGACTTTTTCAACAAATGTCTTATTCAGAGTGTTAAGTTGATCAAAGCCAATAAACCTATTGTATCAAAGGTCTATATTCCAAAGTTTATTCTTATCCTTGTCAAAATAGGTGTAAATGGTTTTAAAATGTTTATTTCTCTGTTGATCATTGTTGCCATGCTCGCTGTATGGCGTGTACCGATAACCTACAATGTGATTTACATCATTCCGATTTTAATGACATTGATCGTTTTAGTTTTTGGGTTCAGCTGTTATCTTTTACATTATGGTGTATTTGTAGAAGATCTTTCCAATGTACTGAATATTGCACTGCGTTTCCTGTTTTATCTGACCGGTATTTTCTGGAGTATCATGGATCGTCTTCCGGCACCATACAACAGTTATATCGGTCGGTGCAATCCGATTGCATTCTTGCTGACATCAGCACGTGACTGTGTAATTTATGGCAGTACTCCGCACCGCAAGCTTTTGCTTCTGTGGTTTGTTATCGGACTTATCATCAGTGCTCTGGGTGTCCGTAAAATCTACAAGAACGAAAACAGTTATGTAAAGGTGATTTAATATGGAAGAAAAACATGCAATTGAAGTTACTGATCTGGTTATCAGCTATCAGAATCTTAAGAAAACTTCTATCAAAAAAAATCTGCTGCATTTCAACCGTCAGAAAGCGGATCGATTTGTTGCAGTAAAAGGAATTTCCTTTTATGTTCGCGAGGGCGAGATTCTCGGAATCATCGGAAAGAACGGTTGCGGTAAATCCACTACCCTGAACGCTCTTGCCGGGATCTTTTCACCTGACAGCGGTACGATTGACCTTCATGGACACAGTATTTCTCTTTTGTCTATCGGCGTCGGTTTCCAGCGCGAGATGACCGGACGTGAAAATATCACTCTTTCCGGTATGCTGCTTGGCTTCTCCGAAGAACAGGTAAAAGAAAAAGAAGCAGAAATCGTTGAGTTTGCAGAACTCGGTGATTTCATCGATATGCCGGTCCGTACTTATTCCAGTGGTATGTATTCCAAACTGGCATTCTCCATCACTGCCATTCTTGAGACAGATATTATGCTGATCGACGAAGTCTTAAGTGTCGGTGACCAGAAATTCAAGAAAAAAAGTTACGAAAAAATGAAAAGTCTGATTTCCAACAAAGACCGTACTGTTATTATCGTGTCACACAGTCTGGATACACTCGAAGAGCTCTGCGACACTGTTATGTGGATGCATGACGGTCAGATTCGGAGAATCGGTGAACCGAAACCTGTTTTGGAAGAGTACGTTGACTTCATGGAAAAGAACTGATTTTTCAGATTCATTTATTGTATGCAGAGGCCCCGCATCAACATGGTGCAGGGCTCTTTTTATACCCCAAAATATCTCTCCCGTCCGGCCAGACGCATCTGTTTTCCGGCATATTCTTATTTTTCTCGAAGCTTTTCCCATTTTTGTCTCTTTTTCCTGTTTTTCTCGTACTTTTTTTTTTTATTTAATACAGACTTAACAATCGTTATTTTTTTTTATCAACAAATCACACTTTTTTGCTCAAAAAGGTAGAAATGCTTTTGTTAAAAATGTATAATAGCTTTATAAGCAATATAAAAGGAAAGTGAGGGTTCACTATGAAACAAAACAACATGTTAGCGATGATTCTGGCCGGCGGACGTGGCAGCCGTCTTCATGAACTGACCAACAGAGTTGCCAAACCTGCCGTTTCATATGGCGGAAAATACCGCATCGTTGATTTCCCATTGAGTAACTGCGCTAACAGCGGTGTGGACATTGTCGGTGTACTTACTCAGTACGAATCCGTTCTTTTGAACAGTTACGTAGCAGCTGGCGGACGTTGGGGACTTGACGCAAGAGAAAGCGGAGTTTTCGTTCTTCCACCACGTGAAAAAGCAGATGCCGATCTGGATGTGTACAGAGGTACTGCTGATGCGATCTCCCAGAATATCGATTTTATCGACAAATATTCACCGGAATATCTGTTAGTTCTCTCCGGTGACCATATTTATAAAATGGATTATGATAAAATGCTGGATTACCACAAAGAAATGAATGCAGATGCTACCATTGCAGTCATTGAAGTACCGATGAAGGAAGCCAGCCGCTTCGGTATCATGAATACGGACGGGGCTGGACGCATCGTTGAATTCGAAGAAAAACCTGAACATCCAAAGAGCAACCTTGCTTCTATGGGTATTTATATCTTTAACTGGAAGCTTCTCCGTAAGATGCTCCTTGCAGATATGAAAGATCCTGATTCTCACCACGATTTCGGTAAGGATATCATTCCACAGCTTCTGAATGACAACAAGACACTTGCTGCCTACAAATTCAAAGGCTACTGGAAAGATGTCGGAACCATCGATTCTCTCTGGGAAGCAAACATGGATCTGCTTGATTCAAGAAACGAACTGAATCTGAATGATGCCTCATGGAGAATCTACACAGAAGACACGCCTACTCTTCCGCAGTACATAGGACCAAACGCAAAAATCGACAAAGCATTCATCACTCAGGGCTGCGTCGTAGAAGGTGAAGTAAAGCACTCTGTACTGTTCACCGGATGTAAGGTCGGCGAAGGTGCAAAGATCATTGACAGTGTACTTATGCCGGGTGTAGAAGTGGCTGCAGGTGCCGTTGTGCAGCGAGCTCTTGTTGCCGATAACATTAAGATCGGTCCGGAAGCTGTTGTCGGCAGTGCAGACAGCGAAAACATCGAACTCGTGTCCAAACGTGTAAAGGGGGTAGAATAATATGGCAAGAGCATTTGGAATTGTCACATCTTCCGGAACCCATATCAAAGTAGAAGGACTTCAGCAGTATCGTCCGATCGGTGCTTTTTCTTTCCTTGGAAGATATCGTGTCATTGACTTTCCTATTTCAAATATGAGCAACAGCGGTATTGACCGTATTCAGGTATACGTAAAGCGCAAACCACGTTCACTGGTAGAGCATCTGGGTACCGGGCGCCATTACAACATCAACTCCAAGCGCGGCAAGCTCCAGCTGATGTTCTCTCAGAACAGTTCTGAGAATGATGTATATAATACCGATATTTCCGCTTTCGCAGAAAACATTGAATTCATCGAACGTATGCGTGAACCATATGTAATCATTGCTCCATCCTATATGGTATATGCAGCAAACTACAGTGAACTTCTTCAGGCACATATTGATTCCGATGCTGATATCACTCTTCTGTATCATTCCGTTGATAACGCAAGAGAAGCTTTCCTTAACTGCGATATTCTGAATCTAAACAAACAGAAAGGTGTCGAATCCATCGAAAAGAACCGTGGAAGCGCCCAGAAACGTAACATCTTTATGGATACTTACATCATGAAGAAAGAACTCTTCATCGAACTGATCAAAAAGGGCAAGAAAATTTCATCCATGTACACCCTTCCACAGATCGTAGCCGCTTCTCTTGGTGAGCTGGATGTTCGTGGTGTTGCACACAGAGGCTATTTTGCATCCGTTACTGACTTTAACAGTTACTATAATGCAAATATCTCTCTGATTGATATCAAGACTGCCGAAGGACTCTTCAATCCGGACTGGCCGATTTATACCAAAACCAACGACTCCTGCCCGACACAGTATCTGGAGGGTGCAGATGTCAAAAATTCTGTTATTTCCAACGGCTGCGTGATTGAAGGAACTGTAGAGAACTCTGTTATCGGCCGTGGCTGCCAGATCAAACCTGGTGCTGTCGTTAAAAACAGTGTTGTATTATCTCATACTGTTGTTGGCGAGAATGCTCATATTGAAAACCAGGTAATGGACAAATGGGCCAAAGTCGTTCACGGCAATGAGATCATTGCAGAAGAAGGACATCCGGGATATATCCGCAGAGACGACATTCTCTAATGACCGAATCATTTACTAAAAATATTCTTTAATCTTCAAGAGGGCTGCCACAGTGTGACAGCCCTCTTGATATCTTCCTGTTATATACTACACCTGAGTTTCTTTTTTCTCTTCTTTCATCATTGAAATATATTCATATTTCGGAAGCAGCGGTGTTCCTTTGTACTCTTTACGATACTGTGTAAAAATGCGCTCCATAATATCTTTAATTTTACTTTCTTCTGTTTCAAAAAGAATGATCAGATACTGCATGGAACTGTAACGGGTGCATACATCCACACTCCGGATCTTTTTGCAGATTACATGTTCCATACATTCCAATGCCTCTTCGATGCTTTCAATATGCGGTGCAGAATCCGGCTGAGTTTCCATTGTTACCATTACAAGATGGTATTCGTATTTATACCGTGCACTCAGATGATTCATATATTCGAATACCCGGGCAAAACCACGATAATCGAGATTGAATACACCGGAATATTTTCCACTGTCATGCAATGCTTTCGCAATCATTTTCAGGTCTTTTCCGGTTCCGGCACTGCCAGACTCTTCATTTTCCATCTGCTGATAGAAGAAATAACTTCCCTTTCCATTCTGCTTCACATAATACAGCGCCTTATCTGCTTTTGAGTAACATTCCTCAAACGGATCACCTTTGTTTACTTCACAGATTCCGGCTGAAATATCTGCAAAACGAATCTCCATATCTTCCTCTTTGCACTGCTCGAATTTCTTCTGGATCCTTGTCACAATATCGATGATTTCTTCCTTCGAAACCTCCGACACAAACATCAGGAACTCGTCACCACCCAATCGGCAGACTACTGAATGCTGCGCATGCTCCATAAGCAGTGAACCGAAAAGTTTCAGCGCCCGGTCACCTGCCTTGTGTCCGTAAATATCATTGGTCTTTTTGAGATTATCCATATCCAGAAATACCAGATAGCCATTGTCCTGCTGCATAAACTGCGCCGCAAGTTTTTCGCCGCGGTTTCTCATCGGCAGTCCGGTCAGAAAATCGAATCCTTCGCTTTCTTCCTGTCTGTTCATCGTACTCATAACACTGGTGATAAATCTCTCAAACTCAAATTCTGTGTCCGAATCACCATCTTCATCGATTGCCACACGATTTTCATCCAGCAGTTTCAAAAATACATCTGCAATATCCGGATCAAACTGCTTTCCGCGGCTCTGTAATATTTCATTATAAATCATTTCATCTGCCAGCGGATTCCTGTAAATTTTCCTTGATTTCATTGCATCGTAGCTGTCTGCTATCGCAATGATTCTGGCATACAGCGGGATTTCTTCTCCTTTAAGGCCATCCGGATATCCCTTTCCGTCATATCTTTCATGATGGCTTCTTGCCACTTCCTTCACATGATCGATCAGAGTGATATTTTTCAGTATTTCCGCACCGATGATCGTATGTTCTTTAATGACCGCATATTCCTCTTCTGTAAGGCGTGTCGGTTTATTCAAAATTGAATCCGGAATACCAATTCTTCCGATATCATATAAATGTGCTGCATTTCTGAGATTTCTGATTTCTTTTTTGTCCCATCCCAGTTCTTCGGCAATCAGCACCGCATATTCTGCCACACGATGAGAATGTCCTCTGGTGTATTCGTCTTTTGCCTCGATCGTCGTGGACAGCGTCTGCATCATCTGAAGCGAAATTGCCTCCATCTGATTCCTGCGCTCATCCATTTCTATCTTCTGCCGTCCACGCTCCATTGCCTGAATATCATGAATTGTTTTTATCAGATTCAGAATCAGCAGTATAGTCATTCCAATACCGATAAATATTCCGGATATCGAAACTACAAAATAAGTTGAAAGTGACTCAATCAATACACAGAGCATGGCAAATACAAGCCCGACCAGTGTATACCCACTTCCCTTGAAACAGCCTTTTTTGTGGTCCTCAAATATCGTCACAAACACGATCACAACTGTAAGCGCAAGAATTCCATGTGCTATCGGCAGTGTTTCAATATAGTCTGCAATGCCTGATATATGCAGAACTGAGCAGACCAGAAGAGCAAAAAATGCAATATTTTCTACTATATTAAATGTTTTTCTGTGTCTTCCATGCTGCAATGTATCTATATAATAAGAAATCGGCACAGGACACAACAAAATCATTACAAAGCACATCGTCGCCAATGCCGACGCATTCGGAAGCAGGAGCTGACGCAGTTTTGACTCACCAAGCATCCAGACAGCCGCCATGATCACACACCAGCCCAGATATTCCATATCAAATTTTGTCTGATATGCAATTCCAAGCACAATGCTGAATGCAATCGTAATAATACCTGCAAAAAACAGGAAAAAACCTATGATTGTTTCCAGTCCGTATGTACGGAACAGATATTCCCATATTTGTGTTTTATCACCGCAGTAGACTTCATTCACCACACCGGAATATTGGTCTGTATTGGTCCTCAGTTCAATACGAACTTCCTTGCCTGCATCTGCCGCAGATGTCGGACAGAATACATAACTGCTTGCTGAGTTTTTACCGACAAGCCGTGTATGCGAAGTATCATACCCCGCACGCAGTTCTCCTCCCACATAAAAAACAATCGACTGGAGAGATGAACGGATCGCCAGCGTACTCTCTGCATAATCATCCGGAAGTTGCGTTACGATCGTCATGTTTTCTCTGGCAGGCACTTTATATTTTCCCGGAACCTGAATTGCCTCGCTGCTGCCGTCAGACTTTTGCCATACAAAATCGCCCTGATAAATAATCTGACTTTTGGAAATCCTATCGCTGTATTTACCCGGTCCGAAAAATTGCAGTATGCCGACAATAAGTGCGCATAAGACCATCAGGCCATAAAACAGAAACCGCTTTTTTCAATTACCTGCATAACTTTCTTTTGTCAAAATCGTTCTCCTTGATCGTATAAAATATAAGATTTTTTATCACTGTATACATTCGCTTATTCTATCTATTTTACAATATTTTGCATTATATCTCAATCATACAGAACAAAAATACCGCCAAATGAAAGATACTTTTTTTCCTTCATCTGGCGGTTGTATTACATAGTCAGATTCTATTATAAAAGAACTGTGATCGTCAGTCCGTTTCCTGTTTTGTTTTCTGCGGTAATCTTACCTTTGTGCGCCAGCTTCTTTTTTATTATGCAAGCTCCTCCGATTTTTCCACTTCATAATCAGACCACTGTGTAGTAGAAGATGCTCCTTTTACCGTTACGGTATTTCCTTTGTTATCAATACATTTTGTTCGTTTCGATAAGTACACTATAAAGGTGGAACTTTAATTCTACTTTAAAGTAGTTGCGAAGATTCTGTGTATTTAATTTTTGTTATGATTTCTGTTTTTATCTGTAGTAACGTCCTCCGGTAAAGGCTACTACAATGCATTCTGCTCCCTCTATGATCAGGAAAGCACCTACAAGAAAGCCCATGGAAAGCAGTGTGATCATCGGGCGAAAAATCAGAAGGATTCCGACGATCAGTCCCAGAATGTTCAAAATCAGCGAGATTGTATAATAGGTCATTCCGAAATGCATCTTCATATACTGGAGATGCGAAAGTCTGGAAATACAGTGTGCAATAATCCAGATTGGCAGAATCATTGCAAGTGCCCAGGTGCCTGCTCCCGGATGTGCGATCAGCATGAATCCCGCCATAATTCCAAGGATTCCGGTCACCAGAGAAATGACCGGTCCGAAACCTGTAAAGCGTTCCATCTTCACATACAGGACAATGTCTCCGATTCCACTTATAACGGCGATCAATCCACAAAGGATTACGATCCATGTGAGCACACCTACCGGCTGACGCATGATCACAATGCCAAGAATGATCAGAATCAGTCCCATGACCAGTTCAAACCATCCGATATCAGACTGTCTTTTCATTGTCATCCGCCTCCTTTGCCTCAATTGCTGTTTCAGCTTTTGCTTCTGCCTGTACGTCATTTCCGTTCAGGATTGCCATAAATTCATCACCGGTGATTGTTTCTTTTTCATAAAGATAGTTTGCAAGATCATCCAGTTTCTGACGGTTATCCAGAAGGATTTTCTTTGCTTTTTCATGTTCTCTCTTAACGAGTTCCACAACCTGACGGTCAATTTCTTTCTGTGTATCCGCCGAGCATGCAAGGGATGCATCGCCTCCGAGATACTGGTTTGTCACTGTTTCCATTGCCACCATATCAAAATCATCACTCATGCCATAACGGGTGATCATGGAACGTGCAATCTTGGTTGCCTGTTCGATATCGTTGGAAGCACCTGTTGTCACTTCACCAAAAACAACTTCTTCTGCGGCACGTCCACCGGTGAAAGTCGCAATCTTATTTTCCAGTTCTTTCTTCGTGAGAAGATATTTGTCTCCCTGCTCTACCTGCATGGTGTAGCCAAGTGCACCGGAAGTTCTCGGGATGATCGTGATCTTCTGAACCGGTGCGGAATGTGTCTGCATGGCTGCCACAAGAGCATGTCCGATCTCATGGTATGAAACGACTTTTTTCTCCTGTGCAGAAAGTATTGCATTTTTCTTCTGATAACCTGCAATAACGACTTCTATGCTCTCCTCGAGATCTGCTTCCGTCACCACTTCACGGTTGTCGCGTACCGCACGAAGTGCGGCCTCATTCACGATATTTGCAAGTTCCGCACCGGACGCACCGGATGCCATTCTTGCAATCGTATGGAAATCTACATCATCAGAAAGCTGTACTTTCTTTGCATGTACCTTAAGAATTGCTTCACGGCCCTCAAGATCCGGAAGTTCTACAGGTACACGGCGGTCGAAACGTCCCGGACGGGTCAGTGCCGGGTCAAGAGATTCCGGACGGTTGGTTGCCGCCAGAATGATAACTCCGTTGTTGCCCTCGAAACCATCCATCTCAGTAAGGAGCTGGTTCAGAGTCTGTTCGCGCTCATCGTTTCCGCCTGCCATCTGACCGTCACGTTTCTTACCGATGGCATCGATCTCATCAATAAACACGATACACGGAGCTTTTTCTTTGGCCTGTTTAAAGAGGTCACGAACCTTCGATGCACCCATGCCGACAAACATTTCCACAAATTCAGAACCGGACATGGAGAAAAACGGCACGTTGGATTCTCCGGCTACCGCCTTTGCCAGCATGGTCTTACCTGTTCCGGGAGGACCTACAAGCAAAACACCCTTCGGCATAGAGGCACCGACCTTTGTATATTTCTCCGGATTATGCAGATAATCCACGATCTCCTGCAGGTTTTCCTTTGCTTCTTCCTCACCTGCCACATCACTGAAGCGAATTCCTTCTGTTGACTGTACATAAACCTTTGCGTTGCTTTTTCCCATTCCGAATGCCATGGAATTTTTGCCGCCCATCTGACTCATCATTTTGCGGCTCATATACTGGCCTAACGCAATAAAGATCACAAGCGGAAGGACACCTGTCAGCAGAAAGCTTGCAACCGGAGACATCTGCTGGTCAATTTCTTTTGAAAATTTTGCTCCGGCTTTGTAAAGACGCTCTGTCAGTGTCGGATCTTCCATCACACCGGTTTTGTAAACCGTATTCGCATCATCCCTATCGGTAAAAAGGATCTGGTTATCCTCAATCTGTACGTCATCAATCTTTTTGTCCTCGATCTTTGACATAAACGTTCCATAGTCCACTTCCTTTACCATTGTTTTTGTAAGCATCGGTGCCACAAGCACATTAAAAACAATGATGATAAGAAGCACGATACCGTAGTAATAAAACAACGGTTTCTTCGGAGATTTTACTTCCTTCATTCGTAGTTCCCCCTGTCTGAGTTTCTTTTTATTTTCACATATTATAATACCTGATTCTGCCGTTTTATATAGACAAAACCGGAAAAGTGTTCGCTTTTTCCACACTTTCCCGGTTTTGTCCTGTATTTTTCTTTTTCAAACGCTGTCTGTCGTATATACTATATTATTATTTAAACTCAGAACCTGCGGAAGCGCGTGTACCTGTGCTCCAGAAGTTCCTCTTCTGATAAGCTGTCATATTTTTTCAGAAAATCGTCAATCCGGTTATCCAGTTCTTCCGTTACCTGCCACATACTTTCCGGTGTCAGATTCTCCGGTTCCGGGATCACCTGCTCAATGATTCCCTTCTCATAAAGATCAGCAGCCGTCAGCTTCATAACCTCTGCCGCCTCTTTTGCCTTCGTACTGTCTTTCCAGAGAATACTCGCAAAACCTTCCGGAGAAAGAATGGAGTACACGGAATTTTCCAGCATCCATACCTGATCTCCTGCTGCAAGTGCAAGCGCACCGCCACTTCCGCCTTCTCCGGTCACAACCGAAAGAACCGGTGTTTTCAATCCGGCAAGTTCCCATAAATTACGGGCAATCGCCTCACCCTGTCCGCGTTCTTCCGCTTCGATTCCGCAAAATGCCCCCGGCGTATCAACAAAACAGATAACCGGACGGTGAAATTTCTCCGCCTGTTTCATCAGACGCAGCGCTTTGCGGTAGCCTTCCGGCATCGGCATACCGAAGTTATGTGCAATGTTTTCTTTCGTGTTTGTTCCTTTTTCCTGTACAATGACTGTGACCGGTCTGCCGTGAAATTTCGCGATTCCACCGATGATTGCCTTATCATCACCGTAATTGCGGTCACCATGGAATTCCATAAAATCTGTAAAAAGAGTTTCTATATAATCACTGCCGGACGGTCGGTCGATCTTACGTGAAAGCTGCACACGATCCCATGCTGTAAGGTAAGGGTTGATGTCTGCAGACTCAAAATTTGACTCCGATGAAGATTTCGCTGAGTGCATTTCATCTATTAAATCGTCTGAAGAACCGGAAATCTCATGCATCTCCAGAATCTTCCCAAGCGTCTCTTTCATATTCTCACGTCTTACAATATCATCAACAAATCCGTGCTCTACAAGAAATTCTGCTCTCTGGAAACCCTTTGGCAGTTTCTGGCGGATCGTCTGCTCGATCACACGAGGTCCCGCAAAACCGATCAGCGCCCCCGGCTCTGCAAGAATAATGTCTCCCAGCATCGCAAAGCTTGCCGTTACACCACCGGTTGTCGGTTCAGTCAGGACACTTACATAAAGCAGACCCGCCTTACTGTGACGCTCCAGTGCTGCAGATGTTTTTGCCATCTGCATCAGAGAGGTGATTCCCTCCTGCATTCTGGCGCCTCCTGAACAGGCAAAAATAATAACCGGAAGTTTCTCCTCAGTTGCACGTTCTACTGCTCTCGTGATTTTTTCTCCGACTGCCCAGCCCATACTCGCCATCAGAAATCGTCCGTCACAGACTGCGATCACCGTCTCTCTTCCGCCTATTTTTCCTTTTCCTGTGACAACAGCTTCTTTTAATCCTGTCTTTTCCTGAAGTGCTTTCACCTTTTCAGGATATCCTTTGTAATTTACAGGATTCCCTCCTGTCAGATCATGATCCCACTCCTCAAAGCTTCCTTTATCAAGCATCAGCTCAATTCTTCGGTATGCATGTATGCGAAAATACCCGCCACATTTCGGACAGATATTATTATTCTGTCTTACATCTTCCGCAATGATCGCCGCACCGCATTTGTTGCACTTACGAAGAAGTCCTTCCGGCACTTCCGGTCTGGAAGCGCGTGCTGCATTGTGGCTCTGTATTCTGGAAACAATTCTTGTCTTTTTGAACATGTTATCCAATTTCATGATCGTCAGTTCGCCTCCATCCGCTCAATAAATTCAACGTCCGTATTTCCGGACAGAAAATCCGGGTTCTCCAGAATTTCATACTGATAATCTACATTTGTGTCGATTCCCTCGATGATTACTTCCCCGAGTGCACTCTGCATCTTACGGATCGCTTCCGTGCGGTTTTTTGCCCAGACGATCACTTTGGCGATCATCGAATCATAGTACGGCGGAATTGTATAACCACTGTAAACAGCGGAATCAATGCGGATTCCTTTTCCTCCCGGAAAATACATATCGGTAATTGTCCCCGGTGAAGGCCGGAAACCCTTTGACGGATTTTCTGCATTGATCCGGCACTCGATCGCATGACCATTCAAGTGGATATCCTCCTGTCTGTACGAAAGCGGAAGTCCGGATGCAATACGTATCTGTTCTTTGACAAGATCCACACCTGTCACCCATTCCGTTACCGGATGCTCGACCTGAATACGGGTATTCATCTCCATAAAATAAAACCTGCCATCTTTATCAAGAAGAAACTCTATCGTTCCGGCATTTTCATATCCGGCTGCTTTCGCTGCCTTTACAGCCGCCTCTCCCATTCTTTCACGAAGCTCTTCTGTAATCACTTCGCACGGAGACTCTTCGATCATTTTCTGATGATTTCTCTGAATGGAGCAGTCACGCTCGCCCAGATGGATCACATTTCCAAACTTGTCTGCCATGATCTGAAACTCGATGTGTCTCGGATGCCGCACAAAATGTTCTACATACATGGTAGAATCTCCAAAAGCCATCTGCGTTTCTTTCTGCGCTGTGCGGAAGCTTTCCTCAAAGTCCTCCGGTGTATCAGCTACACGCATGCCTTTTCCGCCACCTCCGAGCGCGGCTTTAATAATAACCGGATATCCGATCGTTTCCGCTTCTTTCTGCCCTTCTTCTACTGTGTAGATTGGATTTTTGCCACCCGGAATGATCGGAACGCCGGCATTTGCCATGGTATTTTTTGCTGCCTGTTTGTTTCCGAGACTTGCGATCACATTTGCCGGAGGACCGATAAATGTGATGTTGCACTGCTCACAAAGTTCCGCAAAACGGCTGTTTTCCGAGAGAAATCCAAATCCCGGGTGAATCGCATCGGCGCCTGTAACAATTGTTGCACTGATGATGTTTTCCATGCTGAGGTAACTCTGGGAGGACGGTGCCGGTCCGATGCAGACTGCTTCATCTGCAAGCTGTGTATGAAGGGCATCTCTGTCTGCCTCTGAATAAACAGCTACGGTCTCTATTCCCATTTCTCTGCATGCACGGATGATCCGCACCGCAATCTCTCCCCGATTTGCAATCAGCACCTTTTTAATCATTGTGTGTCACCTATCCAATCATAAAAGTCAGTTCTGCATCAACAACTACTTTGCCATCAACGCTTGCAACCGCATGGCCGACGCCAACCGGTCCTTTGCATTTGATGATCGTTGTTTCCAGACGGAGCTTGTCTCCCGGAACAACTTTTCCGCGAAATCTGCAGTTTTTGATTCCGCCAAAATATGCAATCTTGCCTTTGTTTTCTTCGAGACTCAAGATTGCCACAGCACCTGTCTGTGCAAGTGCTTCCACCATCAGGACTCCCGGCATGACCGGTTCCTGCGGAAAATGTCCCTTAAAAAAGTCCTCACGAAAAGTCACACATTTATAACCGATGGCAAACTTGCCCGGCTCATAATCCTCGATATAATCCACAAGAAGAAATGGATGTCTGTGAGGAAGAATCTGTTCTATTTCTTTTACACCTAATCTATTCATAATCTATACTCCCGTTCGCAATGAACAACTTATACACATTGCTTTCTTAGTACGTCCGAATTGTCCACTCTTTTCCCCGTAACTTTACACAATACGGAACAGTGGCTGTCCATACTCCACTGCCTGTCCGTTCTCTACATATATTTCTGCAACTTTTCCGTCAAAATCACTTTCAATTTCATTCATCAGCTTCATCGCTTCTACGATTGCAAGTGTCTGGCCTTTTTTCACCTGATCTCCGACAGAAACAAACGGTTCTGCGTCCTCCGATGGTGCTGCATAAAAAGTTCCGACCAGTGGAGATTTGACAATCTGACCTTCCGGCTCATCTGATTTTTGCTGTACAATATCTGGCTCTTTTCGTACTGTATTTCCTGCTACCCGAGTGTCTTCAAGTCCCATAACAGGTGCATCAGATACATTTCCTGCTACCACCACAGTTTCTTTTTTCTTTTTCAGATGAATGCTGCTTCCGTTTTCTTCATAGGAAAACTCCGTCAGCTCAGAGTCTGACACAGTTTTTATTAATGTAAGAAGATTTTCAAATTCCATTATTTATCAACCCTCATATTTCTTTACAAGAAGTGTTGCATTGTGTCCACCGAATCCGAGTGAATTGCTCATTGCATAGCGGATTTCTTTGTCAATCGGTGCACCGATCGCATAATTCAGATCACACTCTTCATCCGGCTCCGTTGTTCCGACTGTCTGATGGATAAAACCATCTTCCAGAGATTTAACACATGTTACAAACTCTACGCCACCGGCTGCTCCGAGAAGATGTCCGATCATGGATTTTGTAGAATTTACAACCAGATTTTTTGCCGCATCACCAAATGCCTTATGGATAGCTCTTGTCTCAAACAGGTCATTGTGATGGGTACTTGTTCCATGTGCATTGATATATTCAACCTCGGATGGCTGTACACCCGCTTCTTCCATGGCAAGTTCCATTGCTCTGGCCGCTCCTGCTCCATCCTCTGCCGGGGATGTGATATGGAATGCATCTGCTGTTGCACCATAACCAACCAGTTCTGCATAAATTCTGGCACCTCTTGCTTTTGCATGTTCCAGTTCTTCAAGAACCACGATTCCGGCGCCTTCCCCAAGTACAAAGCCGCTTCTGTCTTTATCAAACGGAATGGACGCTCTTGTGGTATCTTCTGTTTTAGTCAGTGCGGTAAGTGCGGTAAACCCGGCTACACCGGTTGGGCAGATACAGCTTTCGGTTCCTCCTGCCAGCATAACCTCTGCATCCCCGTACTGAATCGCACGGAACGCATCGCCGATACTGTGTGTTCCCGAAGCGCAGGCTGTTACAACATCAGTACATTTGCCGCGAAGCCCAAATTGAATGGAGATATTTCCTGCTGCCATATTGGAGATCATCATCGGCACCATCAGCGGATTAACTTTTCCCGGTCCCTTCGTGATGATTTTTTCATAGTTATTTTCAACCTGCGGAAGGCTTCCGATTCCTGATCCGACGATCACACCGACACGGAAAGGATCTTCTTTTTCCATATCAATACCGGAATCTTCAAGTGCTTCCTTTGCCGCTGTTACTGCATACTGGCAGAACGGATCCATACGTCTTGCCGATCTCGGATCCATATGGTCTTTTGCATTAAAATCCTTTACTTCTGCGGCAATTTTTACTTTGTAATCTGTGGTGTCAAACTTTGTGATCGGTCCGATACCGACCTTTCCGGCACGGATACCTGCCCAGAAATCTTTTACATTATTCCCGATAGGAGTGACCGCGCCAAGTCCGGTGACAACTACTCGTCTCTTACTCATATGACCATACCTCCGTCAACCTGAATTACCTGTCCTGTAATGTATGCTGCATCATCTGACGCCAGAAAAGCCACTGTTTTTGCAATGTCTTCCGGTTTGCCGAAATGGCCGAGCGGAATCTGTGCGGCAGATGCTTTTTTTACTTCTTCAGATAATACTGCTGTCATCTCTGTCTCAATGAATCCCGGTGCCACTGCATTAACTGTAACCCCACGGGATGCAAGCTCTCTTGCCGCGCTTTTTGTCATGCCAATGATTCCTGCTTTGGATGCCGCATAATTTGCCTGTCCTGCATTTCCGGCAATTCCGACTACAGATGCCATACTGATAATTCGACCGCAGCGCTGGCGGAGCATCTGTCTGGAAACAAAACGCATCATATTGAAAGTTCCCTTGAGGTTGACATCGATCACACTGTCAAAATCTGCTTCTGACATTCCCATCAGAAGTCCGTCTTTTGTGATTCCGGCATTGTTTACCAGAATGTCGATACTTCCATGTGTTTTTACGATATCTTTTACTGCTTTTTCACAGGCAGCAAAATCAGCCACATTCCACTGTCTGATCTCTGCCTCGCCGCCTTTTTCCTCAATTTCTTTCTGTACTTCTTTTGCACGTTCTTCCGAACCATTATAATTGATCACAACCGCTGCGCCTCTTGATGCAAGTTCCAGGGCAATGGCTCTTCCGATTCCTCTGGATGCGCCGGTCACAACAGCTACTTTCTTTTTATTCTGCTCTGCCACTTATTTCTCTCCTCTCGGCATCTGCTATATCTGTCTATTTCTGTTTCAGTTCCTCGCACACCGAAACAGCTTCTTCCCAGCTTCCGATGTGATAAGCTTTTACATTTTTATCGATTTTTCTAAGGAATCCTGTCAGTGTTTTGCCCGGTCCGATCTCCACAAAAGTATCTGCTCCTTCGCGGATCATGGTCTCCACACTCTGCTGCCAGCGAACAGAACCGCTGACCTGCGCTACCAGAAGTCCTTCAATTTTTCCGCAGTCCGTGACAACTTCCGCATTGATATTTGCCACATACGGCAGCTTCAATGGGTTCATGCTGACTCCGGCAAAAACCTTCGCCAGTTCTTCTCCTGCCGGCTGCATCATCGGTGAATGAAAAGGCCCACTGACTTTAAGCGGAAGTACTCTTCTTGCACCTGCTTCTTTAAGCGCATTTCCTGCTTCGGCAACTGCCTTCGCCTCTCCGGTGATCACGATCTGTCCCGGACAGTTATAATTCGCAATGGATACACCCTCTCTGTCTCTTAAAACATCCTCGATCACACCTGCATCAAGTCCGAGTACTGCAGACATTGCTCCTGTTCCTTCCGGCGCTGCATGTTCCATAAAAATCCCTCTTGCACGCACCGTGCGGATTGCATCCAGATCACACATCCCGCCTGCCACCGCAATTGCGCAGTACTCACCAAGACTTAAACCGGCCGTCATATCAGCATGAAGTCCCATGGCTTCTACGGCTCTTGTCATCGCAAGACAGGCAGTTACCATTGCCACCTGTGTATATTCTGTTTTGTTCAGAAGATCATTTTCTTCGAAACAGAGTTTCTTCAGATCCAGCGAAACCACTTCGGATGCCTGATCGAATACAGCTTTTGATAAAGGGCTTTTTTCATAAAAATCTGCGCCCATTCCAATAGCCTGTGCCCCCTGTCCCGGATAAATAAAAGCAATCTTACTCATTTGCACTTACTCCATTCATCAGTTTGCCGGCTTCTGAAACTGTCGAGCTGATAATGTCTGCACAGGTGCGTTCCTCTTTGATCATTCCTGCAATCTGACCTGCCATCAGACTTCCGTTCTTTGTATCACCTTCCTGAACTGCTTTTCTTAAGCTTCCCAGGGTAAGCTGTTCCAGTTCTTCAAACGGTGCTCCGGATTTTTCCAGTTCCAGATATTTACGCGCCATATCATTACGCAGAACACGGATCGGATGACCGGTACTTCTTCCTGTAACACGGCTGTCGATATCTTTTGCTTTGAGAATGCTGTTTTTATAGTTTTCATGAATCACAGATTCTTTGGATGCAGCAAAAACAGTTCCCATCTGGATTCCTTTTGCGCCAAGCATAAAAGCCGCAGCCATTCCTCTGCCGTCTGCAATGCCGCCGGCTGCAATCACCGGAATGTTCACTGCATCTGCGACCTGCGGAACCAGCACCATCGTAGTAAGTTCTCCGATATGTCCGCCTGCTTCGCATCCTTCCGCAACGACTGCATCTGCGCCACAGCGTTCCATACGTTTTGCAAGTGCTACAGATGCTACGACCGGAATCACTTTAACTCCGGCTGCTTTCCAGTCTGCCATGTATTTTTCCGGGCTTCCGGCTCCTGTGGTCACGACTTTGACGCCTTCTTCCACAATTACCTTCGCAACTTTTTCTGATTCCGGATTCATCAGCATAATATTGACACCAAACGGTTTATCGGTCAGTTTTTTTGTTTCCCGGATCTGCTCTCTTACCCATTCTGCCGGTGCTCCGCCTGCTGCGATCAGTCCAAGACCGCCTGCATTGGATACGGCTGCTGCCAGATGACATTCTGCCACCCATGCCATACCGCCCTGAATCACCGGATATTCAATTCCCAATAATTCTGTGATTTCTGTCTTCATAATAAAATCCTCTTAACCTGTAACTCTTATGCCTGATGCTCTGTCAGGTAATTCATTGCATCTGCTACAGTGGTGATCTTTTCGAGATCTTCGCTCGGAATCTCTACGGAAAATTCTTCCTCAAGTGCCATTGCCAGTTCAAAGAGATCAAGAGAGTCTGCATGAAGATCATCCATAAAGGAAGTCTCTGCTGTAATCTCTGCTGCGTTTGCTCCTAAAGTTTCTGCTGTAAGTTCAATAATTCTTTCTAACATTTTTGTTTTCTCCTTTTTTACAATTTATTTTTTATGTTTTAGAATATCTGCTCTTATATTGGGGATATCTGCTTTTATATTTGGAATTTTCAGCCCTTGATATCCCACTCCAGAATACTGGCGCCCCACGAAAGGCCTGCTCCAAAACCTGCCAGAACAAGTTTCTGTCCCTTTTTCAGGACACCATTTCGGTTCAGTTCATGCAAAAGAATCGGAATGCTGGCAGATGAGGTATTTCCATAATCCTGAAGATTCATCGGGAATTTCTCCATTCCTATACGCAGCCGTCTTGCAACTGCATCCACGATCCTTGCATTCGCCTGATGAAGAACAAACCAGTCAATATCCTCCACAGAAAGTTCATTTTCTTTTAAAACTTCCTGTATCACCTGCGGAACTTTGCGAACTGCAAACTGAAAGACATCCTTGCCATTCATGGTAATGTATTCTGTTTTTGATTCTCGGCCATCTTTATCAATACTGCGGATCCTGTTTCTGACACCCGGACCGGTAAGTGCTGCACCGCCACTTCCATCCGAGTGTGCCGCCGGGCGGTAAGTTCTTCCCTCTGCTGCCTGAAGCAGAACCGCTCCGGCTCCGTCTCCAAACAAAATGCAGGTACCGCGGTCTGTCCAGTCAACCAGCCTCGAAATGCTCTCACTTCCGATTACCAGCACGGTTCGGTAAATACCAGATGCAATGTATGCCTGTGCAGTATTGTAAGCAAAAAGAAATCCGCTGCAAGCGGCATTGAGATCAAATCCGACTGCTCCATCCGCTCCAAGTGCTTCCTGCACCCGACAGGCAGTGCACGGAAAAATCTGATCCGGCGAACCTGTTGCAACGAGGATCATGTCGATCTCATCCGATGAAATTCCGGCTTCTTCGACTGCCTGGCGTCCCGCCTCGCATGCCATCGAAACTGTCGTTTCTTTTTCTGCGATGCGCCGCCTTCTCACGCCCGTCCTTTCCCGGATCCACTCATCGCTGGTGTCTACAAAACCTGCAATTTCTTTATTATCCAGAATACGCTTTGGTACACAGGCTCCCGTTCCCCGGATGACACCGGTTATGGTCTGTTCTTTATTCATAATTGTTGTTTCCTCATATTCTTATTTGTTTTGGTTTTAGAATATTTTGATTATCAAAGTATATATCTAAAAAAAGAGAATGTCAAGATATTTTCTGTAAAAAATATCTGCCCTAAACGTGTCCCTAAAAAAACCCCGGGCTCAATTACTTTTGAAATAATTGAGTCCGGGATCGTTATAGTATCGTTATATTTTATTTTACAACTACTTTGATCGTCTTAGTCGCCGATGCTGCATTATAGTTTGTCACAGCGGCTGCGGAAACTTTGATTTTTACCTTATAGGTTCCTTTTTTCAGCCCCTTCTTCACTGTCACCTTACCGGTTTTTGACACTGTGATCTTATAAGTCAGTGTCTTCGTAAAATCATAATTGCCTTTACCCTTGACCACCACCTTATAAGTACCTGCATTTTTCTGTCCGCCTGAATAAGTTACTGTATAATCCGTGTTGAGCTTCAGACTGCCGTTCTTTGCATCCTTCACGGTCACTGACGGTTTCTGAACCTTGCCATTATAAACATAAGATGTTTTGGAGAGTGCAATGGTCTTTACATAAGGAATCACTGTCGTCTCCTTAATATCACAGCCGCTGCATGCTTTGGTGACTGATCCGTCTTTTGATGCAGTTGCCTTTACAACAGTAGTCTTCAGAGATAACTTAAACCTTCCTCCCTGACTCTGATTACCCACCTGAAGCTCACATTGATTAGCATTAGACGTAAGTGTAACATTTGGATCATCACTAATGCTCCATTCAAAGGTATAATCGGAGCCCTCATACAATGTATTTTTGTCAACAACCGTACTATTTCTCCGTTCGTACTCGTTGTATGAATCAATACCGGCTGTAATCACTGCCTTGGTGCCTGTAACCATTGTGTTGTCACGCCCACCGCTATAGATAGGGTTCTGAAACGCATTTGTCTTTGCCAGCTTTACAGTATATTGGACATCTGTCACATGCATATGGCATAACCATGTATATGTTGTTTCTGTTTCATCATCAGGCAATTTATACGTCACCGTAAGATCAGCATCGCCGATCTCTTTGCACTGATAAGCAACACTACTGCCACCTTCAGAATATGTAACGCTTACAGCATCAGGATTACTGTTCACTACACTGATGATCTCATATCTCACCTTCTCAGTCGCACTGTAATCAATATTACCATCCTCTTTATATACTACTTTTTCAGTCTCAAATGAGAAAGAGCTTCCCTGCCCAGCAGAAAGCCAATATTCTTCTTCATCTTTAAATTTGTTGTGATATTCAACACGCTGCTCAGAATAAAATGCACTTTCTCCGGAATCGCCGGATTCCATCATCGCATCTTCTGTTTCACTTTCGATATCAAGAGCCTCTTCTTCGCCGTCATCTGCACTGTCAAACTCATCTTCTGCTTCGATTTCAATATTTTCTTCTTCGTCTGTGGATCCATTTACCGTTTCTTCATCTGTTCCTATATCCAGATTCTCTGCTTCGTCTCCGGATCCATCAGAAAGCGTCTCATTCGCATATGGATCTGTCAGCTCTGCAGAAGCTGCCTGAATTGGCCCCCCCGTTGAGCATCATTGTCGCTGAGATGAGCACTGCACTCAGCTTTTTCATCATCAGATTTTTTCTTTTCATGTGCATCCTCCATGTCTTTTATTTTTTATATTTGGTTATCTTTCCTGATATTTCTTTCTGCGTCTTAATCAATCCAAGCGCCAGAAACAAACTGAAAATATAGGAAATTCCAAAAATCTGTCCAATGGCCTTCGGCCCTTTATATGACGGTGGTGCAAATAATACTGTCCCGTCTTTCTCTGTGACTTCTATCTGTTCCAGTACCTTATGAAATGCCAGCATCACAGAGCTTCTTGTCAGTGTTTTGCTGGTTTCCTTGCGGGAAACGAGAAGTTCCCCACTGTATTCCCCGTTTTTCTTATGCTTTACAGTGTAAGAAAATTCAAGACCAGAGAGTGTTCGCAGCGGCTGATTCTGGTATGCCACAACTGCATCCCACAAAATCGTCTCCAGCTCGGGTATCGGTCTGCCCTCAATGATTCCTTCATAAAGTTGACGTTTACTTTCTTCACATGTCGACATAATTCGCCTTTTCCGGAAAGCTTTATTTCAATTTTTTCCATGGGAACTGATAAGTATTTTTCTCTTCCATTATAACTTTCCTTTCCCCTCACAATTTTTGAAAATATATTTTCAGTATAAAGAGTTGGCTTAGGAATTACAAGAAAAATTCTCTTTTATTTTCTCTGATTTCACACGTGAATTAACTGAAGATCTGCTTGCTGCGCCATCTGCATGTGCAGAAGTCAACGAAACAGCACAGGCATATCCGGATGCCACTGGAACAGAAAAAGAAGCTGCCACCTGGGAGAGAAACTAACATTTGATATGTCCCTCTCAGGTGGCAGTTTTTATATCACTGATTATATTTATTTTCTTGCAATTTTGAATCCATACTCATTGATCTCATCGATCGCCTGAATCGCGGCTGCCAGTTTACAATCTTTAAGAGCCTGTGCCAGTGCCAGATGCTGCGGAATCGTAGCAAGCCAGATGGAATCATTTCCATTCTGGGAATCTTCCTGCTGAATAAAACGATAAGAACGAATCTTATTGATCATCTGCTCAATCGCATTTTTTACTGCTTCGTGATCAAGTGCATTCTGAAGTTCCTCCATCTCTGTCAGCGTACAGTTCGTAAGCTGAATTGTCAGAGAATTATGTTCTCCATATGGATTATTAATAAACACACCACTTCCGGTCTTTACATAGATCAGTCCGCGGTCTTCCAGTATACGCAGAGCTTCACGTACTGAATTTCTGCCTGATACAGATCTTATAATCAATAAAAGGACTCAATGTCCCTGATGGACACTGAATCCTTTTAATTATAAGGAAATCTTATAGAAACGTCAAGAGAGGCTCCCCGCTTAAACCGGTATTATTCCTCTGCTGATTTTCCGGATAACTGAAGATACGCTTCGTATGCCGGAGAATCTTTTGTGATCTTTTTGATTCCGAATCCTGTGAATTCCCAGAGAATTGCAAAGAATACACCTGTGTAGCAGAGAACTGCCCACGGAGCATACTGAACAGTCGGTACACCAAGTACAGATGTCATATATACACCTGCCAGTGACCACGGTACCAGCGGCTCTACGACGGTAATACTGTCTTCCAGAGATCTGGAAAGGTTTTTGGACTCAAGTCCACGTTTGATGTATTCCGGACGGATCGCATCTTCAAATTCTTTGACTGTTCTTCCGTCTACATATGTAACAGAAACATTGTATTTCGGTCCAAGGAACTCATCAAGAAGATGCTGTACCGGGCCATAACTTTCTTTAATACAGATTACATTGCTTCCTGCTGTGCAGACTCTTAAGATTGCTGCTGCGCATGCTGCCATTCCTGCTGAAAATACAACTGCTCTTGAGCCGTGTTCCAGTGCTGCAATCTTTTTCTCAAGAAAAGCACCAGTCTATCAAGCCTGACTTTCCATATTACAGCCTGATAAACCGGTGCCCAATTATTTATTCAGTTCAACAATTCTTGTACATACTTTCCCGATCAGTTCCGGGTTGTGGCTGACTACCAGCATTCCGATATCCCGCCGTTCTGTCTCCTCTATGAGAAAATGCCAGATCTGGCTCTGGGTAATAAGATCCAGCATGGTTGTAATCTCATCCGCGAGAAGAAAACGTGTTCTCTGTCCCAAAGCCCTTGCAATGCAGAATCGCTGAAGTTCTCCTCCCGAAAGTTCTGTCGGAAATCTGTTCATCCAGTCGGGTTCTATTCCCAGCTTTTCAATCAGTTCCGGATCTGTCCTGTCTCCCTCTTCGATTACATTTTTCATGCGAAGTCTCGGATTTACCGCCTGCTCCGGGTGCTGCCAGATCATCTGTACCGGACAGTATGTGCCATACTCTTTAAGCGTTTTGCCGTCAAGAAGTACCTCGCCGCTTTGCGGCGTTTCGTATCCGGACAGGATCTTACACAGAGTTGTTTTTCCAAAGCCGCTGGGCGCTATGATTCCCACACGTTCACTGCTGTCCGCACTCAGGCTGAACTGACTTAATATCTGTCTGCCTTTTTCCTCATACCAAAAGGACAGATCTCTGACCTCAAGTTTCATAATATGCACCTCACATATCCACTTCCGGAAACTTTCCATGGAATTTCACCCTGACATTCCCTCGATGCCATGTCACATCGCGGTGCAAACGGACATCCCTGCAGATTATCTTTTACATAGGGCTGTACACCACCAATATAATGAAAACCATGCTTCGGCATTGCACGCCAGAGCGCTCTGGTATATGGATGGCGCAGAGTTTCTTCTCTCTCAAAATCATCCACCGACGCATCTTCTATCGTATGTCCGGCATAAAATACCTGTACCCTGTCCACTGTTTCCAACGCAAGCTCCAGGTCATGTGTAATGACCAGAACAGCAGCTCCCATATCTGCAAGCTGCCGGAAATGTTCCATTGCACGTTTTGCAAGTTTCGGATCCAGTCCCGGTGTCGGCTCATCTGCAATAACCAGCTTCGGCTTTTCGACCAACGCTGTAGAAATCATAATTCTTCTGGTCATTCCTCCGGAAAGCTCAAACGGATACTGCTCCTGAACCTTTTTGTCCAACGAATATTCCTCAAAAATTGTATCCAGCCGATGCTTCTTTTCTTTATCTTTCTGTCCTTTGCAGATCTGCCTCCCTACCTTCATCAGAGGATCCAGATAAGCCGTACTCTGTGGAACCAGAACAATCTCTTTTCCCCGCAATTTTCGAATGTTTTTTTCTGTCAGAGGCTTTCCGCAGTATCGTATTTCTCCACCCATTTCCGCATTATATGGCAGAATCCCCAGGATTCCATGCGCCAGCAGACTTTTGCCGGAACCGGAAGAGCCGACTACTGCCACCATTTCTCCTGCGTGGATTGTGACACTTAAGTCTTTGATCACAGGCAGTTCTGTCTGTTGCATTCCTTTCTGGTACTGGGTAAAGGATATTTTCAAATTGTTGATTTCCAGAATTTTTTCCTTATCCATTTTAATCTCCTATTCGTGTGCACTTGCCGGATCCAGCAGTCTGCGAAGGTTTTCTCCTGTTGTATAAAAACATACAACGGTAATCACCAGCATGATTCCCGGAAACAGTGCAAGCCACCATTTGCCTGTGATCAGATATTTCATTGCTTCTGACAAAATAATTCCAATTGCAGGCTGCTCGTTTGACAGCCCGAACCCAAGAAAAGTAATACCGGATTCATGAAGGATCGCATGTGGAAAAAGAAGAACAAGTCCGACGATAAACTGCGGAAGCAGATGCGGAGCCATATGTTTCATCGCAATATACAGGTTGCTTTTTCCAAGTTTTCTGGCTGTTTTTATATAGATCTGTTCTTTGAGCTGCAGCACTTCACCTCTGATCAGTCTCGCCAGAGATGTCCAGTGCGTCAGCGCAACTCCAAGAATGACTCCCTTAAGTCCTCTTCCGCATGCGACACAGATAAGGATCAGAAGAAGCATATGTGGGATTCCCATAACCAGATCTATGATCCATGTCACAATGGTATCTGCTGTTTTTCCCATTGTTGCAGATACAACCCCCAGAATGAATGCCATGACCGCACTGAACGTAGCTGCACATACTCCTATGATGATACTGATAGAAAGTCCTCTGACTGTCCGCGCAAACATATCTCTTCCAAGCCAGTCTGTACCAAACGGATATTTCATGCAGGGTGCAATGTTCTTTCTGGAAAAATCTGTTGCCTTTGCCGCATCTTCGCAGAACAGACCGCCGATACAGACTGCTGCAAGAAACACCACTGCGATAACAAGCCAGAGTACCAGTGTTTTCCTGCGATTCCATTTGTTATTCATCTTCCCACACCCCCTCTTCGGATTCGTGGGTCAATGACTCCGTACAAAATATTCGCTATAAAGTTTCCTCCAAACACGAACAATGCGCTTATGATCGTAATCGCCATCAGAAGCGGCATATCACTTCCAAGACCTGCACTGACCGCTGCCTGTCCAAGTCCCGGATAGGAAAAGACCTGCTCCACAAGTACTGAGCCGCCGAAGATCTCGCTGATCGAAGCAAACTGAAGTGTCACGGCCGGACCAAGGACATTGCGGAAACCATGATTTTTGAAAATCTGCCAGCTGCTCTCTCCTCTTGCTTTTGCAAAAAGCACGTAATCACTGTCGCAGATGTCGATCATTTTTTCCCTGGTGTGCATGGCAATATTGGATATTCCTGTAATGGAAAGTGTCACTGCCGGAAGGATCGCATGACGCACGCGGTCAAAAAAAGTCACTCCGCTTGCCTCTACTCCAATCGGTACGCTTAATCCTATGGGAAGTATTTTGAGCCATACTCCAAAGATGATCAGCAACAACATGGCAATCCAGAATGCCGGAGTGCTGGAGATCACCAGACAGTATCCTTTGATAATCTTATCAATCGGCTTTCCACGATTCATACCTGCAAGTGAACCCAGCAAAAATCCGATCAGTCCGGACAAAACCCACGCAATGATCATCAGGAACAAAGAATTTCCAAGTTTTACCGCGATCACTGTCGTAACTTTCTGGCGATAAAGGAGAGATATTCCCATATCTCCCCTCACAAAATCCCTGAACCAGGCAATGTAGCGCTGCAGGGGCGGTTGTCCCACGCCCCAGTATTCTTCAAGCTTTACAATCTGTTCCTGACTCATGCTTCCAAGGGCAGCCTGTCCGACATTCGCTTTCAGAGGATCGATCGGAGAAGCTGTCATAAGTGCAAAAGCAGCAACACTGACTGCAAACAGCAGAAGCAGCACTTTGATGAAATTTTTTAAAATAAATTTTGCTTTTAAATTATTCAAAATCTGTTACTCCCATGACCACTGATCTACGTTATTTACGATAGACCAGCCATGTCCGTGTGGATGGATCTTCTGGTCAGCCACCTTAAGTCCGTCTTTGACAAAGTACAGATGATCGATATTACAGAGCCAGATCCACGGGATATCACCTTCCTGTGTAATTCCGCTCTCGCCATCCCACTGTGCTTTTTTCCAGAGATCATAAGACGCTTCCAGATCACTGGATTTCAGTGCTTCATCCATGTATTTGTCTACGGTTTCGTTTGCATATGGAGAATATTCTGCAAGGCCGGTTTCGCTCATTGTATGATAGATGTTGTACAGTTCCATTGGTGTATGTGCACCCCAGCCCCATACAAGCGGCTCAGACTCTGCTCTTGTGTAGGCAGTATCCCAGTCAACACCCTCTGTTGTCACTTCAATTCCAAGTTCGGCAAGCTGGTTCTTACTGTCCTCTGCCAGTGCCTGACGAACAGAATCAGATGCCGGATACAGCATGGTAAATTCTGCACGCGCACCGTCTTTCTCACGGATTCCGTCATCACCTTCTGCCCAGCCTGCTGCTTCAAGAATTTCTTTTGCTTTATCCGGATCGTATTCTACTTCTGCTTCTTCATTGTACCATGGCATCTTGTCGCACACGCTGTATGCCGGAGTTCCATAACCGTTCAGAACATTTTCGATCATTTCTTCGCGGTCAATGCCAATATTGATCGCACGTCTTACTTCTACATCACTGGTAAAGTCATTTCCATAAGTTACTCCGTCAATTTCCTCTGCCGCAGTTGCCGGAAGATTAAATCCACGGTTGTCTACCGTCTGCACGCTGAACAGATCATATCCGTCAACCGTTATATCTGAATAGGATGCCGCTGTATGTGCCACGTCTACCGTGCCAGACTGAGCTGCTGCCAGTGCTGCATCTTCTTCCATGAAAAGAACTGTTACTTTTTTCATTTTTGGTGCTTCTCCATAGTAATCCGGATTTGCCTCAAAAATAACCTGCTGTCCTTTGTCCCACTGTTTCATGATATAGCGTCCGGAACCAATTGGATTCTGTCCGTAATTTTCATCATAAGCATGCTCCGGAACGATTCCTACAATTGCCATGGTATATGGCCAGACTGCAAATGGTGTATTCATATGGAATTCAACAGTTGTGTCATCCACCGCCACTGCTTCTTTCAGCATGGAAAAATCATTGACCGAACTGTTATCGCGGCAGTTATTGTATGTAAATGCCACGTCTGATGCTGTCAGCGGTTCTCCGTCTGTAAATTTAACATCGTCACGGATCTTAACGGTCCAGGTAAGTCCGTCATCACTTACCGAATAATCAGTTGCCAGGTCTTTCCCGATAGAAAGATCTGTATTGGTAATAGTAAGCGTACTCTGGATCAGAGGTTCATGTACGTGCTCTCCTGCGCCCCATCCATATGCCGGATCAAAACCAGATTCCGGCTCTGATGTTGTCGGCATAGTTACGATCACTTCGTCCTTCGCTGTACTTTCTTCCTGTGCTGCAAATACAGTCGCAGTTCCCCCTGCAAAGGATGCAGTCATGCAGACCGCCATCATAACCGCCAGTAATTTTCTCTTCATTATCTCATTTCCTCCTTTTGTTCTCATTTATGCACAATGCTGTTTCTATCAACATTTTCAGGATTTGTTTTTATTTATTATGCATAACAAGTTCTATCAGTATACCATCAATTTTGACCGCATATAACCGTCCCAGGGGGATATTGACCTATTCATATATCGCATAAATCCTGCATTTTTTTCATAGCTCTGTATCCCCCTGGGAGGCTTGTTTTTGCACTGCATTTTGTTAAAATATAGACAACACAAAGGACTTGTGTTACTACCGAATAAAGTGCACAGACCTCCACAATTGATGCACATTCAACCCATAATAAAAAAAGTACTTCCATTCCGCGGGAAGTACTTTTTTATGTCATTTTCAATTTCAATTCATGTTCTTAAATCTGCACCGGACCAAACGCATCCATCACTTCAAAATCATCAAACAGAAAAACATTTACAACTATACTTCCTGCCCTCCGGTTATTGTCGCTGATTATTATGCTGTTAATTTTATAAAACTGAATCTATTAATTTCTTTGTATAATCCATCTTCGGATGATCGATGATATCATCCGGAGTTCCGTATTCTACGGTCTTTCCATGATAGAGAACCAGGACTTTGTCACAGAAGGCCTGCACCAGTGCAAGATCGTGGCAGATCAGGATAAATGACAGATTTTCTTTCTGTTTCAGTTCGGTCAGCAGTTCCAGAATCTGTTTCTGCACGGTTACATCCAGTGCGCTGGTTGCCTCATCACAGATCAGGATGTCCGGACTGACTGCAAGCGCTCTGGCAATTGCTGCTCTCTGACACTGTCCTCCACTGACCTGATGTGGATAGCGGCCTGCGTATTCCGCATCCAGACCACATCTTTCGAAAAGATTTTCCACACGTTTCCGTGTTTCTGCACGGTTTATCCCCATGTTCCGAAGACTTTCCCCAATTCCGTCTCCCAGAGTACGTCTCGGATCAAAAGATTCCATCGGCATCTGAAAAACCATCTGGATATCCTGATAGGTTTTTCTTAAGATTTTACCTCTGACGTTGGTAATGTCCTTTCCTTTAAGAAAAATCTGTCCATCTGTCACCGGCTCCAGATGTGTGAGCATTTTGGCTATCGTAGTCTTTCCCGAACCGGATTCTCCCACAATTCCAAGGCATTCTCCCCGTTTCAGTTCAAAACTTACATCATCCACTGCGGTCATGGATTTTTTTCCGGATATAAAAACTTTTTTGAGATGGTCTGCTTTCAGGATAATATCTGTCATTTCAGTTCTCCTCCTGATTGCTGTTCCGTTTCAGATGAAGTACGGAACTCATCAGTTTCTTTGTATACGGATCTTCCGGATAGTCCAGGACGCTCTTGGTCTCTCCGTAATCTCTTACCTGTCCATTCTGAAGAACCAGTATTCTGTCTGCCATCATCCTTACAACACCGATATTGTGAGTCACAAGGATCATTGCTGTATTGTATTCTTTACGCATGAGCAGAAGTTCTTCTACTACCTGTTTCTGCACGGTTACATCCAATGCACTGGTAGGTTCATCTGCCAGAAGCAGGTTCGGATGCATGATCATGGCTGTACAGATCCCTACTCTCTGATTCATTCCGCCGGAAAGTTCAAACGGGTAGCTATCCAGCACACGGTCACTGTCATCCAGACCAATTTTCTTCATAATCTGTCCTGCATGTTCCCGGACTTCCTTCTTGCTGGTCTTCTCATGTTCTGACACTGCTTCATGTATCTGTGCTCCGATCGTCCGTACAGGACATAATGCGGCTTTGCAGTCCTGAAATACCATTCCGATCTCTGTTCCCAGAAGCTTACGGAGCTTTTTCTCGCTCATATCTGTAAGGTTTTCACCTTTGTACCAGATATCACCTCTTGTAACCAGACCTTCTTCACCCAAAAGTCCCATGATGGCTTTGACAATCGTACTTTTACCGCTTCCGGATTCTCCCACGATTCCAAGAATCTCGCCCTGTTTTAATTCAAAACTGACATCCTGAACCACCGGCTCTCCATTATATGAAATTGTCACATGCTCTACACGAAGCAAAGAATCCATAATATTTTGTTCTCCTCAGGCTACTCCACATCCAGTTCTGCCGTGATCTCATAATAATCACATGGATGCGCTGCCATTCCTTTTACATTTGATTTTGTCACGATTCCCATATTCAGATGTGATACAAAGAAGTATGCATCATCATCCAGAATATCCTGCTGAAGTTCTACTGCAAGTTTGGCTCTTTCATCCTTATCGAAGGTCTGATGAAGCTGATCTGTCAGTTTTGTTACTTCTTCATTCTGATAGTTTCCATAGTTCTTTGCACCTGTAACTGTACTGGTGAAGAAGTATTCCGGATCTCCGGTCGGTGCTGTAGTTGTAGAGCTTACATATACATCAAAATCTCCACTCTTGGCAATTGTCATATGGTCAGATGTATTATTTACAACAACATCAATTCCGATATCTTTCAGTGTAGCCTGTGCATACTCTGCAAGCTTCGGCTGTTCAAGACGGGTCGGGTAAGTCAGCCAGTTAATGCTGAGTTTCTGTCCATCTTTGTCTACATATCCATCACCGTCTGTATCTGTCCATCCGGATTCTTCAAGAAGTTTCTTTGCACCATCCGGATCATAGGAAACGGTTTCTACAGCGTCATTTCCATAGGAAAAGCTGCTTGGGAAGGCTGCTTTGGCCGGAACGCCACGTCCCTGCATGATCACAGAACAGAATCCGTCTTTGTCGATTCCCATCTCAACAGCTTTGCGGACATTCTGGTCCTGCATGATCTCTGAATCCATATTGAACTGTCCGAAGAAGCAGCGGCTGGTCGCACAGGAGTTAATGGTATAGTCTGAATTGTTTTCAAACAGAGGATAGTTATCATACTGCAGTCCATAAGTTCCCTGAATATCTCCGGTCTGCAGGGCTGCTGTCAGCGCACTTCCGTCTGCAAAAGATTTGACAGTAACTTTGTCTACTTTTACTTCACCGCCCCAGTAGTTCTCATTTTTGACCAGATCGATCTGGGTTGGAGTAACATTCTCTGCAATATACGGGCCTGTTCCTGCCACATTCGCAGAACCGCCTTCTCCCTGAACGCCATAATCCATATCGATGATCGCACCATACGGATCACCAAGGTAATTGATGATTGCCGGACATGGTTCTGTCGTATAAATAGTAAGTGTCAGACCATCCGCATCAATATGGTCGATCTTCAGATCATAAGGCGCACGGTCATGAACTGCGATCAGATCTTCCAGACATTCTTTGACTGCCTCTGCATCCATGGTACGTCCACTGGAAAACTTCACGCCGTCACGAAGTGTGATCTTTACAGTTGTATCGTCCACGAATTCATAATCTGTTGCAAGCCACGGCTCTACTTCCATATTGTCATTGTATTTGAAAAGAGTTTCTCCGACGCCATAACGAAGTGCGCTCCATCCGGAATAATTATCGTGCGGGTTTAATCCCGCATCTCCCATTTCCTCACTGTAACCGGTTGTTCCGTATACAAATGACTTTTCACCATCAGCCCATACACTTGTGGACATTCCTGCTGCCAGCATTACTCCTGTAAGAATTACCGCAATTAATTTCTTCTTCATAGTAGTTTTTCCTTTCTTTATATGCTTATCTCTTAGTTCTTTCTTTTGGATCCATATAGTCCCTGAGCGTATCTCCGAAAAGATTAAAGATCATAACCGTTATAAATATGGCAAGTCCCGGTGCAAGTACCATCCATGGTGAGATCTGAAGCATACTTCTTCCATCATTGATCATGCTTCCCCACTCTGCCATCGGCGGCTGTACGCCAAGCCCGAGAAAAGAAAGTCCGGCCAGTTCCATCATCATCGTTCCGATATCAAGAACCGAAGTAACCAATATCGGACCGGCAATATTCGGCAAAATATGTTTAAACATAATCTTAAATGTGCTGCTTCCCGACAGTCTCACCGCCATCAGATACGTTGAGTCTTTCTGTGCAAGAGTCAGTCCTCTGGCAAGTCTGGCAAACTTCGGCCATCCAATTACAGCCAGAGCTATGATTGCATTCTGAATACCTCCACCGAGCACACCAGCTACCGCAAGGGCAAATACAAGGCTCGGAAATGCCAGAAACAGATCGGACACACGCATCAGAACAGTATCCAGAATTCCTCCGCACCAGCCACATATAATACCAATTGCGGTTCCGACTACAGTAATGATTGCTACCAGAAGCAGTGTTGCATAAATACTCGTCGTGCTTCCCACCAGTACTCTCGAAAGCATATCCCTTCCGTAACGGTCAGTTCCCAGTATATGTTCTGTGCTGGGCGGTTTCTGCGCCAGCAGAAGATCCTGCATATCCGGATCATACGGGCAGAGTTTCCGGGCAAAGGCTGCAATTACAAGCAGGATTAGTACCAGTATTGTAAAAAAGATCAGCTTTTCTCTCACATGGTTTTTCTTTATTTTCTGCCTGCGGACAGTTATCGTTTTTTTCGTTTTACTCATACTCTGTCACCTCCCAGTCTTACGCGAGGATCCAGATAATGATAAATGATATCTGTGATCAGATTTACCACTACATAAATAATCGCCATCCATGCCACATACGCCTGAATGATCGGGTAATCTCTCATAGTTATGGCATCTACCGCCATTTTACCGACACCGTCCCACATAAAAATAGTCTCAACGATTGTGGTTCCACCCAGAAGATTTCCTATGGACAATGCCAGCAGCGTAATGATCGTGAGCATGGAAGATTTCATCACATTTTTCCAGATGATCACACTGCCTCTGACACCTCGCGCTCTGGCTCCGGCCACATAGTCTTTATTCAGTTCTTCAAGGATTGTCGCTCTTACCTGACGGGTATATTTTGATGCCATGGAGATTGCCAGCGTCAGCGTAGGCAGGACAAGACTTAACGCGACGTTGTCACTGGTAATGACCGGAAGCCATCCCAGTCTGATAGAAAAGAAATACATCAGCACCAGCGCCGCAAAAAAATTCGGCATGGAATTTCCTATGAAACTGAAAAAACGAATTAAATAATCGATCCATTTATTATGTTTTACTGCCGAAAGGATTCCAAACGGAATTGCGATCAGCATCGTCAGCAATACTGAAGAAACCGTCAGCATGATTGTTGCCGGAAGTTTTTCTATGAAAGTTTCATAAACATCTCTCTTCGATACATAGCTCTTGCCCATATCTCCGGTTGCCATTCCTGCAAACCACTTTGCATATTGCACAAGAAACGGCTGATCCAGCCCGTACTCTTTTCTCGTCTCATCAATGACTTCCTGTGAGACTGCCGAACCTGCATTTTCATACATATAGGTAACTGCATCACCGCCCGCCAGACGCATCATGGCAAAAGACAAAAAAGTGATTCCGATCAGAATCGGAATCAACTGAAGAAGTCTTTTTAAAATATATTTAATCATTCGTTCTCCTTCATGCCTGCATAGCATCAGACAACATATCCGCATGATAAATCGTAACTGTACAGTATCCTCACAGTTACAATAATTTAACAATTACAGTCTAGCAAATGTCAAAAAAGCACACAACCCCGTGGGAGGGTTCTGTGCTATTCTTAAATTGAATACTTTATGTGTGTTATGGAATAAGTGTAGATTAACTTTATACTCGTTCACAGTGGATTAACTTTTTGGAAGTCTGCTCATCAGAAACTCAAGAAATTCCTGTATACTTTCATCCATTTCTTCTCCTCTGTGAAGGATATAGCCAAAAATAACTTTGCTGTCCCCCATATTCAGAGGGATTCCCGGTGCCGTGCCTGCCTTGTTTTCGGAAAGATAGCTTCCGCTCACATTGGAGACTTTGCTGTTTTTCAGCATTCTTTCCATAATATAATCACTGTTGGTCAACACGGAAATGTCAAGGTCTTTCCATTGAAAAGCCTCCTCATTGACAGATCCGATATCAAAAAATTCATCCTGATAATTCTGTATGAACCGTACTCCCTCAAGCTCTCCCAGATTTACAGTCTCTTTTTCCAAATCATAAAGTTCTGTCTGCCGTCCCGGATAAAGGATCACATCTGTCTCATACAGAGAGACAAACTGCAGCTTGTTTTTTGCCAGTTCATGCAGGAAATTCTCTTCCTGCTGGCTCAGGATATAGACAAACCCAATGTCATCCATATAGTCACGAACGCGCTCCATAACACTTCGCACACCTGCTGTCGTCAATTGGAAATGATAGTTTTTTTCATATGTTTCATTATAAAAATCCACAAACTGATCGGCAAACCAGGAACTGGGATTCATGGAAATACGGATCCATTTTGTCATGCCGTTTGCCGACATATTTTCCAGAACTTCAACCTCATTTGTGATCCGGCAGGCATAATGATAAACCTTCTGTCCCTGTACCGTAAGGCGTATTCCACGTGGCAGCCGCTCAAAAAGCTGCATTCCGAGATTATCCTCCAGTGCCTTTATCACCTTACTGACACTTGATTGTGTAGAATAAAGGGTCTTTGCCGCATCACTGAAAGATCCGGCCTGCGCACATGTCACCAAATATTGTAATTGTTTTAAATCCATATGATTCTCCGCATATTATTATAATCAGTCCTGTTGTCTGCCTGTTATTTAACTGTCCGCAGCATAAACAGTGGAGTGGGATTATAAAATTCATCTTTTTCCAGATAAATCCTGCTGCTGATACCCAGATCCACTCTGAAATCTTTTACTTCCATAGAACCTAAGGTTTCCAGATCCCACGCCGGACGGCTGTAAGAACTGATCGGAAGCTGACGCTTGATCTCCTCACACTCACGCATCATATCATCACCGAGAATATTGTGTGCATGATTTTCCGGAAGATCTGCGACATTGGAAAAATCTGTAAGTCCGTAATTTGCATCAAAGTTAAGCAGAACCCCGCCTTTTTTCAGGACACGGAGCCACTCGCCATAAGCATGGCTTACGTGCGGCAGTGTCCAGGTCAGGTTTCTGGAAATGATCACATCAAATGTGCCCTCCGGAAATTCTGGATTTTCGGCATCCATTACCAGAAATTCGCAGTCTGTTTTTTCCTCTGATGCAAGAAGACGTGCATTTTTGATCATATCCGGTGTCAGGTCGATACCTGTCACCTGATGGCCTTCTTTTGCAAGCAGAACGGAGAAAAATCCAGCACCGCATCCCACATCAAGAATACGCAGTTTTTTTCCTTTTGGAAGCTGCGCACGTATTTCTTTCATCCAGCGTTCTGCCATGGCACTGTGCAGTTCCTGACGTTTCTGCATGAGAAAACTGTCGCTTCGTTTTTCCCAGTAATTGACGATTCGCTCCTTGCGCTCATCATACCGGCTGACGATTCTTCCATATGTGACCATCGGACCATTTCCAAGCACCTGCAGCGTGCCACACTGATAAAGAAGCACACCGTCAAACTCTGCGACACTGATTTCTTTTACATTGCCTTCATAATCGCGGACTTCTCCGAGAATATCACCTTCCTGGATCATATCACCGACTTTTTTAAACGGATACCAGAGTCCGTTTTCCTCGGCATCCTGATAGCAAATATCGGCTACATCCAGAGGATAGTAGGTACGGAAATCTTTCAGTCCCTGATAAATTCCCAGATGACAGAGAATATTACGGACATCCCTGCGAGTGGATCTGACTTCCTCATAAGTCCAGTCACCCATTCCTCCACGCTCGATCAGAATACTCGGGATTCCCTGTGAAGCCGCATAGTTATAAGAACCGCCGGATGCCACGTTGGATTTTACCATGTAAGGCACATCGACCTGTTCTGCCATCTGTCTCGAAAAGCTGACAACTTCCTCTGCTGCCGCTCCTGCATAATAAACATATGGAGTAAGTTTTTCATAATCGTCTCCACTGTGCAGGTCGATATAATAATCTGCTACCGGCTGCAATTCCTGAGAAACAGCCCATGCAAGACGTTCCATCTCCGTTCCGTCCGGATTTCCCGGAAATTCACGATTCAGATTCTTCCCATCTGTAAGCCCCATGCTGCCTTTTCGCGCTTCAAACGCCGGACGGTTCAACGCTTTTATGATGATGACCGTTCCTGTTACCTTCTCGATTTTCAGTTTCTGTGCAAGCTCAATGGCGGCCTGGATTCCTACATATTCACCGGCATGAACACCTGCTGTGATCAGCATGGTTTTTCCTGTGCCATGTCCATGCAGAACAGTCGCCGGCAGTCTGATCTCACCATTTGCAAGCTCCAGTTCCCCGTGCCACTTCTGTCCCGGCTGCACCGTTACATTTTTCAGATGAAAAGCATCTCTTTTTCTTCCTGTCAGCAGAAAAATCGGAGAAGTACTGTTGTTGATGATCTCTTCCTCTGTCCAGACCTCTTTCCATACTTCTTCATCGCAGGAAACATCAAGAAATCCTGCTTTCTGCATCGTTTCAATATCCCACTTCGGACGTTCCAGGCGGCTTAACGGAACCTGACGGGCAATTTCTTCCATCTTCTCAATATCGGTTCCGCTGTAATAATCTTCCACATTCTGCTCTTCCGTCTGCTTACGGTCTTTCTCGTAACTGCTTCGTTTCTCTTCATTATAAAGATGACCGTACCAGTCAGCATCAAAGTTATAAAGGACACCCCCCGGCTTCAGGACACGGAGCCATTCTCTGTATGCAAGGTCCGGACGCGGCAGATTCCATGTAACATTTCTTGTTACAATCACATCAAAACTGTTGCTTTCCACATCGAGCGCCTGCGCGTCGCCTGTTTTCCACACAATACACTTTGCAAGCTCACCTGCATTGCTCTGTGCTTCTTTCAGCATTTCTTCGGTATAATCAATTGCAGTAACCTGATACCCGGCTTCTGCAAGAAGAATTGCAAAAAATCCCGGGCCAGTTCCTACATCGAGAATTTTAATCTCCTGCGGTTTCTTTTCCGGAAACTGATTTCCAAGCAGAGAAAGGAGTTTGTCCCTCCACATCGTTCTACGGGCATCTGCCATTTCCTGCTGATTATATTCTGAATAACCTCTGGCACGGTTCGTCCAGTAGTCATGGATTTCGTTTTTCAAATTATTCATAAGTCTGTTCTCTTTTCATGCTTGTCATGTTGATCGGGGTGATTCATAATTTTTATTGCACAAAAGTAAAATTTTCTCTGAATTTCCACCCTCATATTTTTTCATTATATAAAAAAAGCATCCCCTCCACAAGCCTGTAGGGGGATGTGTTGTTACAATTTTGACAAAGAAAATTGGACACATTGTTGTCTGAAAGTGTATTTCACTGCAGGAATATGCTCCACAGGCAAATGGTCGGAAGTGACAGTAAGGTGGAAAAAATAACCATCTTTGTAGCAAACGGGGAATCTACCTGATATTTTTCCGCAAGGATACTTGTCGTTGCGCCTGCTGGCATTGCAGCGAGAAGTACACATAAGCCAAGAACGGTTTTGCTGAGTGGAAGCATTCTGCATACGAGATAAACCACTGCCGGAATGATCACCAGTCTGTGCACTGTATATTTGACAACAGTCCAGTCCCAGAAATCTTTCAGGTCAATATCTGCGAGGATCATTCCGATAACCATCATGGACATCGCTGTGTTGCAGTTTCCGACTGATGTAACCGCTCCGTCAAGTCCCGGCGGAAGCTGCGCACCGGTCACCATCATGATCATTCCGAGAACACAGGCAAGAATACACGGATGTGTTACGACTTTTTTCAGTGTTTTTATCTTATCACTGCTTCCGGAAAAAACAGCCAGGCCGGAAGACCACATCATAATTCGCTGTGGGATCAGATAGACGCTGGCAAGTACAAGACCTTCCATTCCATAGATTCCCTCAGCGATCGGATTACCGAGAAATCCGGCATTGGAGCAGATCGTACCGTACTGGAGACATTTATAACGTCCCTCTGCTTCTCCCCGGAACATCAATTTTCCATAGATCACACAAAACACCTGAATACCGATGGAGATAAGAAGGATCTCCAGATAATTTGTAAAATCACCGTCCGCTGCACTCTGCGTAAATGCGTGGAGAATGTTGCATGGAAGTATCAAATAGATTACAAGATCATTGATATTTTTCTGCCCCTGCGGACCAATGATATGTATTTTTTTCATAAGAAATCCTACAGCTACCAGAATAAAGATCGTGAGCTGCAGTGTCAGCAAAGTTATCATAAATTTACTATATAGTGTCTGCAGTGTTATCGAAGACACTATTTCCTTTCTCTTTAATTGTGTTTCTGTGATAGTTGTTCACTGTCTTTTGAGAATAACATAAACAACCACTTTAGTGTAGCACATCGCAGAAGGAGTCGCAAGAAGTCCGTTTGTACGCAGTTGTATACAAAGTAATCTTAGTTACTGTTCACAGAACAGGAAGCTTTTCCCCTATACATTGACGGGTTATTATATTTCCTGTAAGATGGAAATAAGGTTACACAAATAGAATTACCCCGGAGGCTTTTAAATGAATAACTCTGTATGGGAAAAGCAGCGGAAACGTCTCTTTGAACTGATTGAAATCGGCTCCAACTACGATGCGTGGTGCTGGGGCTACGACTTTTTTAATACTTTTACGATCCTGCTGAATCTGACAGTCAGCATCATGTACACCTTCGATAATATGGAAATGAAATACGGCCCGCTCCTTCTGACGCTGGAGCGCCTGACGGTTGCTTTCTTTGCTATTGATTTCCTGCTTCGTGTATTTACTGCCAAATATCTTTATCCTGATGTTTCAGAACCACGGGCAATTGGAAAATACCTGACTTCTTTTTCCGGAATCGTGGATATGCTGTCCTTTATTCCGTACTATATGCCGTTTTTCTTCCCATCCGGTGCAGTCGCATTCCGTATGCTGCGAATCATCCGTATTTTCCGTCTGTTCCGCATCAATGCTTATTACGATTCACTGAATGTCATTACGGAAGTCATTGTCGGTAAAAAACAACAGCTCCTGTCCTCGGTATTTATCATTTTAATTCTGATGCTCTCTTCCAGCCTCTGTATGTACAGTCTGGAAAATAAAGCACAGCCGGAAGTTTTTACAAACGCATTTTCCGGAATCTGGTGGGCCGCCTCCACTTTGCTCACAGTTGGCTATGGTGATATTTATCCTGTCACCACCATGGGCAAGATTTTCGGAATATTTATCGCATTTCTTGGTGTCGGTATGGTTGCCATCCCCACCGGTATTATTTCCGCCGGATTTGTCGATCAGTACTCGCGCCTGAAGCGAATCGGTGAATACGGACAGGAGGAGGATGTACATTTTATCCGCATCTGCCTTGACCAAAACGACAAATGGGTCGGACACCGCATTGCTGAACTTGATTTTCCACAGAGAATCATTGTTGCAGTAATCCAGCGTGATCACCGCATCCTCGTCCCAAAAGGTGATACGGTTCTGAAAGCCGGGGATGTAATGGTGATCGGTGCGGAATCTTTTCAGGATAAAGACCACATTAAGCTGAAAGAGATTACTCTCCAGCAGCGAAATCCATGGACAAATCAGAATATCCGGGATCTTGATATTTCCAGACATTCGATCATCGTACTTGTCAGACGCCACAAAAAGCTAATCATCCCAAGCGGAAATCTGACACTTCTTGAAGGAGATACCGTTATCCTTTATACCCAGACTCACATGGCGAATGCTGATGATCTGGAGATTTGAAAAATTATTCCGGCAGTAATTATGTCTGACCGATTTTTTAAATGGCTTAATCGGTATTTTGTCTGATTACTTTCAATCCGCTATTGACGGCTTTTCATGTTCTATGCTAAAATCTATCCAGATTCGCAGGTATCTGCGTTTTTATCCAAAATATCGTGTGGACTTTTCTGGTTCAATGCTTTTTAAGTCTGACTATTTTTCGCCACACAATTACCCTTTGCGGTAGTTGTGCGGCGTTTTTTTATGGATATTTACAGATACTAATTTGATGCTATTATGGAGGTTTGTTATGAATGATACATTTATGAAAGAACGGCCGGTCTTTCCGCTGATTTTATCCATGGCAATGCCAATGGTCATTTCCATGCTGGTCAATTCTCTATACAATATCGTGGACAGTTTCTTTGTTGCCCAGATCAGCGAAGATGCCATGACCGCGCTGTCGCTTGTTTTTCCTGTGCAGAATTTTTCAAATGCAATCGCAATTGGGTTCGGTATCGGTATCAGCTCGCAGATTGCAATCTGTCTGGGTGCCGGCAATAAAGAAACCGCAAGCAAAGCCGCTACACATGGTCTGGCGTTGTCCGCCTTACATGGAATCCTGCTGACAGTCATCTGTATTTCAATCATGCCAAAATTTCTTTCTGTTTTTACTTCAGATAAAAATGTCAGCAGCCTTGGCGTCCGCTATTCCACGATTGTATTTCTTTTTGCCATTGTGACCACTATAAACCTTGCGTACGAAAAAATCTTTCAGGGTGTCGGCAATATGAAGGTAACTATGATCGGACTGATGGTCGGCTGTGTTTCCAATATCCTGCTCGATCCTCTGATGATCTTTGGCCTTGGTCCGTTCCCTGCCATGGGGATCGAAGGTGCTGCCCTCGCAACAGGACTTGGTCAGGTACTGAATCTTGTCTTTTATCTGATTGTTTATAAGATGCGTCCGATCCAGGTACAAATCAGTCGCCGGTATCTCCATCCGGATAAATCCCTTGCATCACGGTTGTATTCTGTCGGCATTCCAGGCGCTTTAAATCTGGCACTTCCTTCTGTGCTGGTCTCTGCACTGAACGGACTTCTGGCTGCATATTCGCAGAGTTATGTAGTGATTCTCGGGATCTACTACAAGCTCCAGACTTTCCTGTATCTTCCGGCAAGCGGAATCGTCCAGGGCATGCGCCCGGTCATCGGATATAATTACGGTGCCGGAGAGCATAAACGTGTGAAAAAAATTTATTTTGTTACTCTGTGTATGAGTGGTGTGATCATGCTTATCGGAACGATCATCTGTCTGACTGTGCCGGGACAGCTTATCGGAATGTTCACCACCAATCCTGAGACAATTGCCGCCGGCAAAACTGCCCTTCGGATCATCTGCGCAGGTTTTCTTGTTTCTTCTGTATCTGTTACATCCTGTGGTGCCCTGGAGGGACTTGGACGAGGCAGTGCTTCGCTGGTTGTCTCTCTCTGCAGATATCTGATCATCATTCTGCCGGCCGCGTTTATCTTAAGTCATTTCTTCGGAGCTGTTGGTGTGTGGAATGCATTCTGGATTGCAGAAGCTTTGACCACCGCGGTGTCATTTATGATCAGTCGGAAGGTTATCGGAATCGGGGCGTAGCCCCGAAGCCCCCTGTTGAGGGAGTTTCCCTCAGGGACCCAACCGAGGGGACTTACCAGTCCCCTCGCGCACCCCTGGGTTATATAAGATTTCTTGATATATCAGGTATGTAATATATTGATTTACCCTGTCGGGACTTTCTCTTTCTGAAGTCCACCATTTTTCACTGTTTCATTGACTTTCTCATGACTTTCTCTTCCACGAGTCATAACACCTCCCAGATTCCATTATCTCTGCCAGACCTTTCCCCTCACCAGATCACCCACCCCGCACATTTTCTATATTCCCTCTTGACAAATACCCTTATGGGGTATATATTATCACCAGAATCATCATACCCCTACAGGGTATTGGCCCGAATAATCCACTCACACTCAGAAAGGAGTCTTACCTGTGTCCGATTATAATTGTAATAAAGGCCAGACAAATACCGATATTTCCGCAAACACAATGCCTTGCGATACCACATCCGATAAATCACCGGTCTGTTCCTGCTGCAGTATGAAGCACACAGACCGTTCAGAAGCTGATCGCAGGAAACTTGTCAACCGTCTGAAACGTATTGAGGGACAGATACGGGGAATCATAGGAATGTTGGAAAACGATGCTTACTGCAACGACATCCTGATTCAGTCTGCCGCTGTAAATGCCGCAGTCAACTCATTCAATAAAGAACTTCTCGCGAATCATATCCGAACCTGCGTTGCACGCGATATCCGTGCGGGCAAAGACGAGACAATTGACGAGCTTGTTGCAACTCTTCAAAAACTGATGAAGTAACTGTCACTGCAACGACTGGACAAACATAAAAACAAAGAATTTACAGGGAAGGAATAACCATGAAACCAGATGACATTATTATTTTACTGATCGTCATTATTGCCATGATCTTTGCAGCACGCATGACGGCATGCCATTTTAAAGGAGATTCTCTCAGTATTTCATAAGGAGGTACCGCAATGGAACAATATAACGTCACCGGCATGAGCTGCGCTGCCTGCTCATCCCGTGTAGAAAAGGCTGTATCAAAAGTTCCGGGAGTCACATCCTGTTCCGTCAGCCTTCTGACAAATTCTATGGGAGTTGAAGGAACCGCATCCTCTCATGACATCATCACTGCCGTAGAGCAGGCAGGTTACGGCGCATCACTCAAGGGTGCAAATAAAGAACAGGTTTCCATGTCTGAAGCCGAGGAAGCCCTGGAAGATCACGAGACACCGGTTCTCAAACGCCGCCTGATCGCTTCCATCGGATTTTTACTCGTTCTGATGTACTTCTCCATGGGACACATGATGTGGGACTGGCCACTCCCGGCATTTTTTAACGATAACCACGTTGCCATGGGACTTGTCCAGCTTCTGCTTGCCGGAATCGTCATGGTCATCAACCAGAAATTCTTCATCAGCGGATTTAAGAGTCTGTGGCACCGTGCCCCCAACATGGACACACTGGTTGCACTCGGCTCCATGGCCTCATTTATATGGAGTGTCTACGCACTTTTTGCCATGACAAGAGCACAGGTAGACGGTGATTCCGCTGCCGTTATGAACTACATGATGGAATTTTATTTCGAGTCTGCCGCAATGATCCTGACGCTGATCACTGTTGGAAAAATGCTCGAAGCACGTTCCAAGGGAAAAACGACCGATGCTCTTAAGAGCCTCATGAAACTTGCCCCGAAAACCGCCATTGTTCTTAGAAGCGATCAGGAAGTAACCGTTCCGATCGAACAGGTTCACAAGGGTGATATCTTTGTCGTACGTCCTGGTGAAAATATCCCGGTCGATGGTGTGATCGTTGAAGGAACCAGCGCCGTCAATGAATCTGCACTTACCGGCGAAAGCATCCCTGTTGACAAAGCAGCCGGAGATCTTGTTTCCGCCGCAACCGTCAACCAGTCCGGATTTATCAAATGCGAAGCAACCCGTGTCGGCGAAGACACCACACTCTCTCAGATCATCAAAATGGTAAGTGATGCTGCCGCTACCAAAGCTCCGATCGCCAAGATTGCAGACCGTGTTTCCGGTATTTTTGTTCCGGCAGTTATTACGATTGCAATCGTTACCACGATCATCTGGCTTCTGACCGGACATGAATTTGGCTATGCTCTTGCCCGCGGTATCTCCGTTCTCGTTATCAGTTGTCCATGTGCTCTCGGACTTGCCACTCCGGTAGCGATCATGGTCGGCAACGGAATGGGGGCCAGAAATGGTATCCTGTTCAAAACTGCCGTTTCTCTTGAAGAGGCCGGCAAGGTTCAGATCGTTGCCCTGGACAAGACCGGTACGATCACCAGCGGCCAGCCGGAAGTTACTGATCTGCTCCCTGCAGAAGGGATCTCCGAACAGGAACTCCTCACCATGGCATTTGCCCTGGAGAAAAAAAGTGAACATCCGCTCGCGAAAGCGATTCTCAAACATGCTGAAGAACAACATTTTACAGCGCCGGAGGTTACTGATTTCCATGCCCTTCCCGGAAACGGACTCTCTGCAGTGCTCGAACAGGAAACTCTGATCGGTGGAAGCATGAAATTCATCAGCAGCCAGGTAAACGTTCCTGCCACCCTTTCCCAGAAGGCAGAAAAACTTGCAGAAGAAGGAAAAACGCCCCTGCTTTTTGCCCGGAATGGTAAACTGGTCGGCATTATCGCTGTTGCCGATGTTATCAAAGAAGACAGCCCACAGGCGGTCAAAGAACTCCAGAATATGGGAATCCGTGTTGTCATGCTGACCGGTGATAATGAACGCACCGCAAGAGCGATCGGTGCACAGGCCGGTGTTGATGATGTCATCGCAGGTGTTCTCCCGGATGGCAAAGAAAGTGTGATCCGTTCACTCAGGGAACAGGGCAAAGTAGCCATGGTCGGTGACGGAATCAACGATGCCCCTGCACTTACCCGCGCAGATATCGGAATCGCGATCGGTGCCGGAACTGATATCGCGATCGATGCCGCTGATGTCGTTCTGATGAAGAGTCGTTTAAGCGATGTTCCTGCTGCAGTACGTCTCAGCCGTGCAACCCTGAAAAATATCCACGAAAATCTTTTCTGGGCATTTTTCTACAATGTGATCGGCATTCCACTGGCTGCCGGTGTATGGATCCCGATTTTCGGATGGACATTGAATCCGATGTTCGGTGCCGCCGCAATGAGTCTTTCCAGCTTCTGCGTTGTCACCAATGCCCTTCGTCTGAACCTGTTTAAGATCCACGACACAAAAAAGGACAAAAAAATTAAACAAGCTACTTCCATTGAAGTAAAAAATGATTATAATAAAAAAGAAAAGGAGCAAAAAACTATGGTAAAAGTTACAGTTAATGTTGAGGGAATGATGTGCGGACATTGCGAAGCACATGTAAACGAAGCTATTAAGAAAGCATTCGGCGTTGAAGACGTTGTATCTTCTCACGAAAATAACACAACCGTTTTCACAGCACCGGAAAAGGTTGATGAGGACAAGATCCGTCAGACGATCAAAGATGCCGGATACGAAGTAACCGGAATTACACAGGAATAAAAGGAAGCTATGAACAACACACAGGATAAAAAAAAACCAGAAGAAATCCATAACCTGCACTATTATATCGATCACATTCGATATGATATAACCAATCTTATTAAATGGCTGGTTCTGGCAGTACTGACCGGACTGAGCGTAGGCTTCATCAGCAGCCTTTTTGCCAGAGTACTGAAATTCGTAACCAACTATCGTACAGAGCATTTCTGGGTATTCTTCTTGCTTCCTGTTTCCGGTCTGATCATTGTTTTTCTGTATCAGAAATTCGGTCAGGAAGATGGCGGAACCAATCAGGTTTTATCAACGATCCGTTCTCAGGATGATGTGCCTTTTCGTTCTGCTCCGCTGATTTTCGTTTCTACGATCCTGACTCACTTTGCCGGTGGATCTGCCGGTCGTGAAGGTGCTGCAATTCAGCTCGGCGGAAGCATCGGCAATCAGCTTGGAAGCTGGTTTCACCTCGATGAAGAAGACCATCATGTCATGGTCATGTGCGGTATGAGTGCTGCTTTCTCCGCAGTTTTCGGAACACCGATGGCAGCGGCAGTCTTTTCTATGGAGGTCGTGAGCGTTGGCATTATGTATTATGCCGCACTGGTTCCATGTGTGATTGCATCCATTATTGCCTCAAAATTTGCCGCCGGCTTTGGCATCAATCCGGAATCTTTTCATGTAGTCAATATCCCGGAACTTACCATCGAAACAGGACTCAAGATGGTTCTTGTTGCCGTTGCCTGTGCTGCCATCAGTATTATTTTCTGTATGGCACTTCAGGGTGTCAGCAAACTTTATGCGAAATTTTTAAAAAATCCATATATCCGTATCGTCGCAGCCAGTGCCATCATTATTGTGATCACACTCTTTTTGCGCACCTCTGATTATATGGGTGCCGGAAATAACCTGATCGAACTTGCTGTCGAGAATGGTCAGGCTCGCCCGCTGGACTTTTTCTGGAAGCTCGTACTCACTGCCCTGACCATGCGCGCCGGTTTCCGTGGCGGTGAGATTGTTCCTTCCTTCTGCATCGGAGCAACATTCGGATGTATCATGGGACACCTGATCGGTCTTTCCCCATCCATCTGTGCAGCCGCTGGAATGGCAGCCCTTTTCTGTGGCGTTACCAACTGTCCGATCACTTCCATCCTGATCGCATTTGAGCTGTTTGGCTTCCGTGGTGCGTCCTATTACCTGATTGCTGTATCTATCAGTTATGCCGTATCCGGATACTATGGTCTGTACAAGGATCAGACAATCGTATACTCCAAATATAAAGCTAAGTACATCAATCGTCATACTCGTTTCTGAATTTATAAAATTTAATTTTACATATTCCGATGTCTACTACTTTTTAATTCAAGTCGAACGTCCGTGAGACTTGGCGCGTGATTCTGGTTAGCGAAGCTGAC
>OLQG01000246.1_pt1 | contig 47264 bp, 38 predicted proteins | sample 1672221 | NCBI WGS metagenome assembly OLQG01 (sample SAMEA3136660, study PRJEB25190) | human gut metagenome | biome: human gut; feature: human-associated habitat; material: faeces | place: Austria | collected 2013
TTCCATACTCTTCCAAAAGTTTCTGGCGAAAAGCAGGATCGTCAAGGGCACGCTTCAGGTCGTCGATACGATTGTCTTTTAGCAGAGATTTGGTAAGTCGCTGCTCATGCTCTGCGCCAATCTGGATTCCCTCAGACCTTCCAGCAGCACGTCCTCTTTCTTCAATCCCTTGAATTGCTTTACAAACATTCACCTTTTCTTCCTCAACTTCTTTTTCTATCTTCATTCCAGTCATCTCCTCCATTACACGAACAGCCTTCCTGTCCATAGTTTCAAATGCAGTATTCTCCTCCACAAGCTGGCTCAGCTTCTCTGTATCTTTTGAATACTTAATAAACTGCATTACCTCACGAAAATTAGAAGTAAAATGCTCCAACTCCTCTTCACTCATCTCCCCTGGTGCAATCAGATTAATCCGATAGTCAGGAACCAATGACAATATGCTTTCGTCCTGTACAATTAACATCTCATGCAGCGACCTGGGTGCATCCCAACTATCAGCCCCGAAATACACTACTACTGTTATAATTGGAAGCAGCCTGTCTTCTCTGTAAAAGCCTGAAAGAAACTCTGCGGAATCTGGTTTCTTCTCTTTAGGATCTTTCTCCTTCCGCGCTTTTTTATGAGAAGCCTCTGCTTTCTGTACCTGCGCTGCATATTCCAGCGAATCGTAAACCATATTTTTCACTGGCATTGCATAATGAACATTGGATTGGTTCTCCACTCCCAGGAGCAGATACACCGCATTTTCATCTTCCATAGCACACAGGATCTTAAACACATCTCTGTATTTCTGATATGGCACCTCCGCCCCGTCAGCTCCATATGGAATAATTACATTCGCCGTATCCAGTTCCTTCAAATTCTTAGGGTCAATGACCTTTTCTCCTTTGTAAATCATATGGTTGAACACATCCGCAAATACTTCTGTGTCCTCCATGTACTCTTTCGTGATGATATCCTTTCTTCCCATGGACTTCACCACCTTCTATGATTTGTTTTTCAGAAGAGCTTATGTAGGTTCGAAACTCTTATGATGTATATAGGATAGCATACTGTTTCCTTTTCTGGAAGGAAAATATATTGGAAAAGTATGAAATTTATTTAATAAGTTTTTTAGAAAACTTTTAGGAATTTCACTCTGCATTTATGGGGACAGACCCCAATGCCTGTAACGTTAACCCAGGTATGCCTGTTGCACATTGCCCTAAAAATGCAAATATTTTCTCCCCTGTACCCACATCCAACCATGCTATTCTAAATATAAATAGCGTAACCAAGATCAAAATACCATACAAAACCCTTTTTTTAACTTGTTCCATTTTTCCCCTTCTATCAAGACTCTATTTGCCCTTATCCCCTTAGCAAGATTATCATCTATACATTTCTATTTGTCAATTTTATATTTTTCTCTCCTTATTTTCGTGTTAATTTTACAGATTATATAATATTTATTTCTATCTTTCAATCTATATTTTGATATATGTATAATAATTTTTTGACAAAAGCTATATGAATGATAAAGTTTAAAAAATTTTAGCAACTAAATTTTGCCTAATTTATAATTATTTTTCTTTATTTTCATGTACAATTGTGTTAGAATAAAAATGTTTATATATTGTGGTGTATCTTATTCATTAAAAAAAATAGATTATAGGGTGAAATTATCTATGAAAAATACCTGCTTATTTCCATTTTATGATTACATTTTTAAATACTGGATTCAACCAGCGAAAAAACTTCCCGAATATGACGTCAATTTTGTGGAATCGCAATTTAATGATTCACAAAATTGCTATAGTTTAGACATAGAAACCCGAAAAAGAGAAATATGGAATAAGACACGCGATATATTTGAATTAGATAATCCAGATGATCAATTAAAGTATTTGAGTAATTGCAAAAATATCAAAATAAATTGTAACCTATGCGTAACCTGTATTTCTTGCGAAACTTATTTTTGGCAGGAACTTGAACACTTTCTTTCCAAAAACAAAGGAAGATTAGAAACCAGAAATTCTTTTTCTCTTCCAGATAATATTAAACAATTGTTACAGGAAAAGGAAAAACCTGTTGATTTATATTTAGATAGTTATAAAAGACGACATTTTCAAGAGCGAAATTGTTTAATTGTGTTGAAATCTTTCAGTTCATCAACACCTATATTGTTGAATTATGCTGGAAAATCCATTAATTATAGTGGCGGCGGATTCTATCTACGTTGGAATGGTATTGGAATTGTTGTTGATCCAGGCTATTTATTTGTTCAAAATTTGCATCAAGCTGGCTACTCTGTTTTAGATGTAGATTATGTCATTGTTACACATGAACACATAGATCATTCTAATGACATTCGTCTATTAGATGATTTACACTATAACGCTTCATCAAAGTATAAAAATTACAAATATGATTGGAATTGTCAATCATACAATGTAGATAAGCAAGAAATTACGCCTCATAGGATATCATGGTACTTTGATCCTGTAACATACCAAACTATGCAAATTTTAGCAGAAAAACAAAGCGGATTTGACGATAAATATAATAAGCTTTATTCAATTGATATAAGTCAGAGAAAAAGCATTCATATTGAAGATGATATTATAATAAACCTTTTTCCGACTTGTCATGAAACTAATAAAAATGGAGAATTCTTTAATCATACTTTTGGATGTACATTTGAGTGTTTGACTAAAAATGGTTCTAGTAAAATTATTGGATATACATCAGATACATCTATTACAGAGAAACATACTTATGAACAAATGATAAAATGTTTAGAGCCTTGTGATATTATTATCGCAAATATTAGCGGAATATACGAAGATGATATTTTACTAGAAAATAAGAAGAAAAAGCATTTAGGTTATTTTGGCTGTTATCAAATTTTAAATGATTTACTAGGGGAAAGAAAAAATTCTAATTTAAAGTTCTTTTTCCTTTCTGAATTTTCAAACCAAATATCCGACATAAGATTCGATATTTCTAGATATTTACAAGATGAAATAAATGAATTATCAGATTCTCTACATAGCAATAGACCTTTCGTCATTCCCGCTGAAATAGGTCTAACAGTTGATTTAAATGAATTATCAATTAAATGTTCATTTTGCCAAAATTTTTCTAGTAAAATTCGAATTTTGAGGCCTTCTGGGGAAAACCAGAAATTGAAATATGTATGCCAGGATTGCTTATATTCCAGTGAATAGAGGTGCTGTGAAATTGACCAAAGATAAATATATTTTTGAGCTAATAGATCAATGTATGTTGATCACATGTCAAAACAATATTCTAGTAGAAAACTTTGAATTGCGTGATGACAAAGAATATTACGTAAAAAATGAAGAGCAATTTTATAGTTGTCTTTGCTTCTATGACAAAATGGAAGCCTTACGAAAAGAAAATAAAATTGACGAAGCTGTTATGGATCAAGAATTAAAAACCATTTTAGCTCTAATACGTCAGCGAGCAATTAAACAACTTTTAAAGGATTTTAAAATATATTTAGATCACACCAGCATTTCTGATACAGCACATGAAATAGACTTGCTAAAAACAGAACTGCAAAAAGAAAATATAGATTCTCAATATCTCTTAAAAAAGATTAAAGAATTTCGAAATTTAGAACTTAACCAGTAAACTTTTTTATTTCAAACACATAGGTATATATTATGGAAAAGATAATTATTGAAAATGTCTTCACAGAAGAGGATAAAGAATTTAATAGAATGATGGTAAATAACGCATTAAATTATAATAAACAACAGTCCATTCCCGATAGACGTGGCGGAAAAATGCAAATGAATAATAGATATGAACCAATAATGTTTAAAGACCGTGATTATGATTTTACAAGTGATATTTTAGATGATTTCAGTAGAAAGTGGGGACTTTCCAAGTGAAGCAAACAATCTCTTACGATGATGAAGAAATTATGGCAATAAAATCGGAATGTGCCGAGGCTATTGCTGATTTTGGAATGCAATTTCATATAATCCAAGAATTATATGATGCTTTAGGTCTTTATTATCCTGAAGAAAGTAATACAAATTTTAGAGATTCTTGGTTTCATTACCGAAAATTATATACCCAAAAAGACATTATCACTGTTTTAAACGAAAAATATGGATTAGAAGAACACTTGTTAAGAGCCGCCAAAGATGCACAAATTTATTTTCTTCAACAGTTAACTGGTTGGTTAGAAGTATGGTATAGATACAATGAATATTTAAAAATTCCTGATATCATTAGTAAAGATGACGAAGAAAAATTAAATATGCTTTCAACTGAAGGAAATAATTGGGTGTATCAATTATGGAAACTTTACGGGGTAACTGATCAGGAACTATTCTCTAGATTATGTCTTGTCTACTATAAAAAAAATATTCTATGTGATGATCTTTGCCTAAAACTGCAACAATTGATCCATAGCATGAAAAATTTAATATTAGATTTACGACTCGGTGGAATTAATATTTATAGACCAGCAAATAAAATCTACTACGTCAAGCAATGTGTTGATCTGTACAATGCAATGTGTAGTTCACTAAAAGATACCCAAATATTATATTTAATTTCTGCAACAGATACAATCTTGCAATTTTATAAAAAGAAAAGCAACTTATAAAACAATATCGCGACACAATTAAGTAGGTGTTTTTCACAACAATATTAATAACACCTACAAGCATGTGCCGCAACATATTATTACTTTTATAATTTGTTCTGTCCAATCTTACTCTCGACTCTTCTAATATAGGCATCCTCCTTCAAACAGCCCTCCAAAATCAGTGTTAATCCTCAATAATCAGTACCTGTTTATCTGTAAACGGTAGAAACCAAGTCCCTTTTTATACTTGAGAACTTGTGCCATAATTATACTCGACTAAATCATACAGTCAAAAAAGTTTAGTACTCAACTTTTTTAACCGACTATAATCATTATCACTCTAAAACCAATTATTATATTTAATTTATAGCTTATCTTATATACACCACCGCCGCTCGGCGTGTGCCGGGCGGCAGCTTCCACGGTATCTAGCTTTTAACCAGTCACATACCCTTTCTCTTCAATTACTCCCACAACCATATCCACATATTTCTGGCAGACTTCTTCGCTTTCAGCTTCCACCATAACACGCACTACCGGCTCTGTTCCGGACTCGCGGACCAGGATTCTGCCGGTATCCCCCAGTTCCTCTGTAACCTTCTTCACCGCTGCCTGCACGTCCACATCGTCCTGTGCGGCCTTCTTATCGGTTACTCTCACATTGGTGAGCACCTGCGGATATACCGTAAATCCTTCTGCCAGTTCGCTGAGCTTCTTCTTTCTTGCCATCATGACTTCCATGATCTTCAGGCTGGTGAGGATTCCATCGCCAGTGCTTGCATATTTGCTGAAGATAATATGTCCGCTCTGCTCGCCTCCGATGCGGCAGCCGTTTTTCATCATGTATTCATATACGTATTTATCTCCAACAGCGGTTTTCGCATAACCGATTCCCAGCTCGTCAAAGGCTTTGTAGAGGCCGAAGTTGGACATGACGGTGGTTACCACTGTGTTGGTCAGCAGCTTGCCTCGTTCTTTCATGTATTTTCCATAGATGTACAGAATGTGGTCGCCGGTGATCACGTTGCCTTTCTCATCTACGCAAAGGCAGCGGTCTGCGTCGCCGTCGTAGGCAAAACCAACGTCCATCCCGTTGTCTACCACGTATTTCTGCAGTCCCTCAATATGGGTAGAACCGGCATTGTTGTTAATGTTGGTGCCATCCGGCTTGGCATTGATCACGTAGGTTTTGGCGCCGAGAGCGTCAAAAACAGCCTTGGCAATGTTCCAGGAGCTTCCGTTGGCACAGTCCAGCGCCACCTTCACGCCGCGGAAGGAATAGACACCCAGAGAGATCAGATACCCTATGTAACGGTTTCTTCCGGAAACATAGTCTACTGTACAGCCGATTTTTTCCTTCTTTGCAAAAGGGATCTCCTCCCATTTCTGCCCGAACACTTCCAGATTTCCATCCAGATAAGCTTCCACAAGGGAAATGGTCTCCTCATCCATCTTCTCCCCGTTTCCGTTGATCAGCTTGATTCCATTGTCGAAATATGGATTATGACTTGCGGAGATCATAATACCACAGTCAAATTCATCCACTCTTGCCACATAAGCCACAGAAGGTGTGGTCGTGACATGGAGAAGATATGCATCCGCACCGGAAGCCACCAGTCCGCCAACCAGTGTATACTCGAACATATAGCTGGAACGGCGGGTATCCTTTCCTATTATGATACGCGCCGGAGTGTCGTCACCGTTCCGGCGTTTCAGTTCTCCGTAATACCAGCCGAGAAAACGGCCTACTTTATATGCATGATCTGCTGTCAGGTTTTCATTTGCCTCTCCACGGAAGCCATCTGTACCAAAATATTTTCCCATTTTTATAACCTCATCCTGTTGTTTTTCCCCCGAAAAACATCTGCCGCTTCTGCTCACCGCACTCATAAGACTGCTGCAAATTTACTCTACTGTAACGCTCTTTGCAAGATTTCTCGGCTTATCCACATCAAGTCCCTTTGCCACGCTGACGTAATATCCCATAAGCTGCAGCGGAATCACCGCAAGGCTTGTGGCAAAGCACTCCTCTGTCTTTGGAACATAAACGGTAAAAGAAGCAGTATCTTCAATATTATAATTTCCATAGGTCGTCAGCCCCATGAGATAAGCTCCGCGGCTTTTGCACTCTACCATATTGGAAATGGTTTTCTCATAAAGCTCAGACTGGGTGAGCACGCCGATCACAAGAGTACCGTCCTCAATGAGACTGATGGTGCCATGCTTCAGCTCTCCTGCTGCGTAAGCCTCAGAATGAATGTAACTGATCTCTTTCATTTTCAGGCTGCCTTCCAGGCTGATGGCATAATCAAGTCCACGCCCGATGAAAAACACATCCCTGGCATTGGCCTGTTTGGCAGCAAACCACTGGATCCGTTCCTTGTCGTCCAGGATCTTCTGGATTTGCTCAGGAAGACACTGAAGCTGGGAAATAAGATCCTGATAGCGCCCCTGGGAAATACATCCGCGCACTAGAGCAAACTGAACGGCAAGGCAATAGCCGGCGATCAGCTGGGTGCTGTAGGCTTTCGTTGTGGCAACTGCGATTTCCGGACCGGCAAGGGTATAAAATACATTATCTGCTTCCCGGGCAATGGAGCTTCCCACCACATTGACAATTCCAAGGGTTTTCAGTCCCTTCTTTTTCGCAAGACGGAGGGCTGCAAGGCTGTCTGCAGTCTCGCCGGACTGGCTGATCACAATTACCAGACCGTTGGGATCCAGAGGCATGCTGCGGTAACGGAACTCAGATGCCAGATCCACACGTACCGGCAGCTGCGCCAGATCCTCCAGCACATACTGGCATGCCACGCCTACATGATAAGCAGAACCACATGCCACAATATATATCTGGGAAAAAGACTGAAGCTCTTCCTCAGTAAGTCCCACAGAAGACAGGTCGATAGCACCATCCTTTAATACGGAATTCAACGTATCCTGAACGGCTTTCGGCTGCTCATGGATCTCCTTCAGCATGAAATGCTCGTAGCCTGCTTTTTCAGCAGCTTCTGCATCCCATTTGATCTGAGTTGGCTTTTTCTCAATCTCATCTCCGTCCAGATTGTAAAAGGTAACTGCCCCATTTGCCAGACGTGCCATCTCCAGATTTCCGATATAATAAACATTGCGGGTATATTTCAAAATCGCCGGAACATCAGAAGCCACATAGCAGTCTCCGTTCTCCACGCCGATGATCATAGGACTGTCCTTGCGGGCAACGTAAATCTCTCCCGGATAATCCTGGAACATAACCGCCAGGGCATAGGAACCGCGGATACGGACCATGGCATGGTTGATGGCATCCACCGGAGTATGCTCGTATTTCTTGTAATAGTAATCGATGAGCTTCACTGCCACTTCGGTGTCTGTGGAAGAATAAAACTCATAGTCTTTACGAAGGAGCTTATTCTTCAGTTCCTGGTAATTCTCAATGATACCATTGTGAACACCGACCACATTTCCATCCTCAGAGGTATGTGGATGGGCGTTGGTCTCAGAAGGCTCCCCATGGGTAGCCCAACGGGTGTGACCGATACCACAGGTACCAGCCAGAGCATGACCATGATCGGTTTTCTCTGATAAAGCTTTCAGGCGACCTTTCGCCTTTACGATTTTCGTTTTGTTCTCACCGTCCCGAACGGCAAGACCAGCTGAGTCATAGCCACGGTATTCCAGTTTCGATAAACCATCCAACAGGATGGGCGCGGCCTGGGAATGGCCGGTGTAGGATACGATACCACACATAAAATTTGTTCTCTCCTCTATAACTGTTTAGTCAATTCCATACTCTTCCAAGAGTTTTTGGCGAAAAGCGGGATCTTCAAGGGCACGCTTTAGGTCGTCAATGCGGTTGTCATTCAACAGAGCTTTGGTAAGTCGCTGTTCATGTTCTGCACCGATCTGGATTCCTTCAACTCGTCCCTTTTCCTGTAAATCCCGAAGTCCCTTACAAACATTCACCGTTTCTTCCTCTTCTTTTCTTTCTATCTTCATTCCAGTCATCTCCTCCATTACACGGACAGCTACCAACACTAAACTTTTCTCCTTTGTAAATCATATGGTTGAACACATCCGCAAAAACCTCTGTGTCTTCCATGTACTCTTTTGTGATGATATCCTTTTTTCCCATGGATTTCACCACCTTCTATTATTTGTTTTTCAGAAGAGCTTATGTAGGTTTGAAACTCTTATGATGTATATAGGATAGCATGCTGTTTCCTTTTCTGGAAGAAAAATATATTGGAAAAGTATGAAATTTATTTAATAAGTTTTTTAGAAAACTTTTAGGAATTTCACTCTGCCTTTATGGGGACAGACCCCTTTTATTTAGCATGGTTGATGGCATCAACCGGAGTATGCTCATATTTCTTATAATAGTAATCGATGAGCTTCACTGCCACTTCCGTGTCTGTGGAGGAATAGAACGTATAGCCCTTTCGATCCAGCTTATTCTTCAATTCCTGGTAATTCTCAATGATACCGTTATGAACCCCAACCACATTTCCATCATCAGAAGTATGTGGATGGGCGTTGGTCTCAGACGGCTCCCCATGAGTCGCCCAACGGGTATGACCGATACCACAGTTTCCAACCAGAGCATGACCGTGATCTGTTTTCTCTGATAATGCTTTCAGACGACCTTTCGCCTTTACGATTTTTGTCTTGTTCTCCCCATCACGAACTGCAAGACCGGCTGAATCATAGCCGCGGTATTCCAGTTTCGATAAACCATCCAGAAGAATGGGCGCGGCCTGGGAATGGCCGGTGTAGGATATGATTCCACACATATATGTTGTTCTCCTTAATTATATTGTCAATGGAAAATAGCTATTTTCCTAATGTACCTTCAATTTTATAAATCCAAAATACTGCGGCAAGACCTCATTTCTTACTTACCGCAGTATTTTTCCCAAACACTTTTATTATGCCACTTTTCCCAACAAAATTAGATCATATCCCAAGTAAGGATAGTATCTTCCTCTAAATCTTGCACTACTTTACGTCCAACAACAATCTCAACATATTCAGGTGAAATTCCCGTTCCCGGACGTTTAGGCATTAAATCTTCTGCTTTAATCGTTTCTCCAGCTTTCATATTTCTTGTCAAAACAAGTGATCTACGCGCTTCCCTTCTCGGAATAGCCTCACACTCAAGCACCGTTTTCTCTTCAGAACCAAGTACAGTGTCAATCCATTTAAAGTTACTAATTGCCTTTTTAAAATCTTCTGGATCTCCTGCATGATAATGATCGTTTCCTGGAAGTGTCTTATCCAATGTGAAATGTTTTTCAATTACTTCTGCACCGAGCATATACGCAACTGCTAAAGTCATCATTGTATCATCCGGAGCGACATGATCACTAAAACCAACTCTTACATCTGGAAAATCTTTTTTAAGAGTCTTAATTATTCTTAAATTGGCATCTTTTGGATCTGTTGGATATGAAAGAACACAATGAAAAATAACAATATCCTTACATCCAGCTTCCTTCAACACTCTTATTGCCACATCGACTTCGGACAAATAAGCAGCACCAACAGACATATATACTGGTTTTCCTTTCGAACCAATATGACGAATAAATGGAAGATTTGAAAGGTCTGAAGAAGAAATCTTATAGAAATCGACCATATCTTCAAGATAATCCGCTGATGCATAATCAAAAGGTGTTGATGTAAAATCCATACCCTTAGCGTGCGTGTAGTCACAGAGTTCTCTATACTCAGCTTCTCCAAAACTGTCGTGCTTTAAGAACAACTCATACTGAGTTTTTGTTGGTTCTTTAGTTGTATCCCAATAAGCAGGTGAATTTTTTGAAACAATTGTACCGGCTTTATATGATTGGAATTTTGCACAATCAATACCAACTTCTGCTGCCTTATCAATATAAAGTTTTGCGGCAGCAAGTGGTGAAATTCCCAAGACTTTAGCGGTATCATAAAAATTAACTCCCATCTCAGCAATTACATATGGTTTATTCATTATAGCCATCTCCTTTATTATTAAATATATTATTAATTTTAATTTCTAAATTATCTATAAATTGAACTCTTACATTACTTTCAATTATTTTAAATATATTGCAACGTAGAATACCTATAAACAAAGCCAAAGAAAACACTAACACTCCTATCAGAATATCGTATATAGGAAACAATTTCTTACTTAATAGCATTTTAATTGGAAAAGCAACGCTCCAAAGCCACTCATAAACAAAATGATTCATATGAAATAAATAAATATCAAACGATCCTTTAGCACATGAATTAATATATTTGTTTGACCTTGACGGATGCTCTAATACAAAAATCGTCACACCAATCGCCGCCATTATCATAGGTAAACTTTCACCATTCATCCAAAACGTTGAATAATGAATTATTGTACTGTTTTCTAAAAATGCTCCTAGTAATATGATTGCCAATGAACTAAAAATCAGCCATGAGAAACCAATGATAATAAATCCAATAGACAACCCTTTCGAATTTTTTATATACCCCTTTTTATAAAAACCTATGATAAAATAAATAAGAACAAATAATAAAACATGACTTTCATCATAATACGGTTTTGCCTTTGGCAAAAAAGTTACTGGTAATGTAACTAATATCAATAATACAAATATTAAATATTTATACTGCTTTTCTATCAACCTATTAATCAAATTATTTATAAACGGAGAAAGTAATATAATAGCGACATATGCCGTAACATACCAATACGCTTTATAGCTTATAGGAAATACAACTTCTAAAATATCACCAACTCCGACAGCTTTAAAATGCAATATAGTATTTAAAAGAAAAAATGTGAGCCCATAAAAAAAAGTATGCTTCCAAACACTTATTACTTTCTGTACTTTAAACTTGCTATCTATAAGAAAATAAGCACTAATTGCCATAAAACAATTTGCTCCAAATTTTCCACCTATATAAAACAAATTTGCAATAATCAAATTAATCGAAGCAGGTTGCTCTAACGCCCCCCCCCATATAATACGGAATGATGAAGTATAATTACAAACATACATATCATTCTCAATAACTCAATATTTGAATTTCTATTAAATTGTTTAGATTCCATTTATTAATCCCATTACCCTTCTACGTCCTCCACGAAGATCATGGCTCAAAAGCATATTATGAAAATGTAGTCTACTTTCCTTTGACATAGAAAGATACATTTTCAAATTACTTTCAATTATTTCATCAGCCGGATTTAATCCAATATAAGTAAATCCATTTTCATTGCAGACAAATCCATGCTTTTCTTCTCTCTGATTTTGAGCCATTGAAATAGATGGAATACCCAAAATAGCAAGTTCATATCCAGTTCTTCCTCTTGATGTGACCCCAATATCACAACTACTCATAAGTTCCGGCATATTTGAAACATCGTAAAGAACTTCAATATTGTCATATTTATTAAATTCTAACAAAGCATCAACATTATGTTTAGCTCTTCCAAGAACAACTATGAAATGATAATTCTTATATTCTGGTTTGATTATCATATTTAAAATTCTGTCCGAATAATTCTGTGGGTCCGCTCCGCCAAAAGAAATAAACACTCGCTTTACACTATCCTTAATTTCAATCGGTTCATAAAACATAAAGGTTTTTCCGGATATGTAATACTTTTCTCCTGCATAAACTTGCGAAAATTCGGTTTCATGAAAAAGTGCATTAAATACAAGATCCGCCTTAATAATACCTTCTCCATCATCTTCAAAATTAATAATTTTCGCGTTTGGAAGAACTGTTCTAAGCCCAATCATATAATCAATCGTTGTAGTAAGAATATCATTAATAAATATTGTATAATTGTTTTTCTTACATTTTTCAAACAATTCCGCAATTCCATTAACAGGTATTAAATTATGAGTTGTTTTCCCAAATACTTTCGGATTGGTCTGATTAATGTCATAATATATATCTGGTTTTACATAAAATTCATCTGCAATCTCTAGAGCTCGATAAATATGACCAATTCCACGTTTGTTATTTCCATTTACATAAATTGCAACTCTCTGACGTTCTAGCGTTGCCGCTACACTTCTAAGATCCTCAAATGTATCAACATCCTGAGACTCATCTTCCGGAACCTCATAAACATCAACATTGACACCTATTCTTGTTTTCGGTGTAACTACTGATGCTTTTGAAATGACAAATGCTCCCGTCTCCATATAACAAGGTGGTAAATATTGTCTATTCAATCGTTCTTTATAGTTAGGAATCTTCTTTCCATCTTTCTCTCCCCAGGATAAATGAGGTGAGTTAATTGCTGAGATAACTGTATCCAATCCATTATTAACCGTATACTCAATTGCATGATCCAGTGTAATTACACGGAGAGTTGGAGAAGTTGGTTGCATAGTCACAATATAATCCCAATGTTCATTAATAGGAACTGCATCAGCAACAACTGCATCTAAGGTAACAGCATCACCACACAACGAAGCATCTCTCCATTTTATCTTTGCACCCATCTGTTCCGCAATGATTTTCACCTCTGGCGAATCTGTCGATACAATTACATCTGTAATCATCTTAGATTTAAGCGCATTTTTGATTGAATAGTAAATCAATGGATGACCGCCAATAATTCTTATATTTTTATTTGGGATACCTTTTGATCCAGCCCTTGCCGGAATAACTGCTAAAATTTTCATCTTCGCCTCCATATTAAAAAATACTTTTATTTTTAACTATATTCCAAACCAAATACACACCAACTATAGCCGCTATTCCCCATCTTATAATCAACAAATTCTGTACTATATAAAATAATATAACGGCCATTAATATAATTCCAATAGGTTTAATAAAAAACAATATACCATAAGGATACTGTAATTCATCCTGCATTTTTCTCGCACAAAGCTGATGGAACACAAACAACAAAACATATGAAATCAAAGTTGCAATTGCCGCCCCGCATAACTCATACTTTGGTATCAATAATGCATTTAAAACAATATTTACAACCGCCGCCGCAGTTGTTCCAATAGCAATCCATTTTGTCTTTCTAAGATAAAGTTCAAAGTTTACACCAAATGAATAAAGAAACGTAAAAAATATCGAAAGAACTATTAATGGAATTAAATTAATTCCACCCCAATAATTTTTGTCCGCAAATAATCTTACAAATTCCGGAGATACAAACATAAATCCCAAACATAAACATAGAAACAATTTACAATACCTGTTTGATCTGACTTTTATCATTTCATAATTGCCATCTTTTGTATAACTATAATAAATTGGAACCCATGTATTATTTAATGCTGTATATATAGAATTCAGTATATGAACAAAAGTAACAATAAAACTATATATTCCAACTAAGCCATCATCTATTAATTGTTTTTGAATCATTATTTTATCTGTTTGCCCCAATACAATTTGTGAAACCCCATGAAAAACTAATGGTATACATATTGGTAAACAAAACATCCAATATTTTTTTAAATTTCTAAACGCATTTCCTTTTCCAAAAATTGTAAACAACACATAAATTGCACAAATAATATATGGAACAGATATACTTAATATTCGTACTACATATGGTTCAAGGCCAATGGTACTTTGATTTTTTACACCGAAATAGGATAAACCAATCATCGATATAGAAATTATCAATGCCATCAAACAACTATATTGTGACTTTCTTAAATAAACATATTTAATATTTGCAAAGTTAAAAGCAAAGGAACCAAAACTATAACACAGCATTAAAACAATCAAAGACGGTGATAATTCTGAAAATGCTGAAAATGGATCTATAAAAATTATTGATATTATTAAAACCAAAATAAAGAAACAAACTGCCAAAAGCATTATGCTTGACAAGTAATTATTTCTTTCTTTTTCATCAATATGGACAAACGCTGTTCCAATGCTTCCTTGTATATTAAGACCAACTATTATAGCAAAGAATAACGCATATGCCTGAAATATAGAAACCTTCCCATAATCTGAAGTTGATAAAAATCTTGTAAAAATCATTATCAATACAAAGTTGGTTCCATTTAATATTAACTGAGATAATATATTAAATATCGCCTGGAAATTATCTTTTTTCATTTAACCCAACTCCATCAATCCTATTTTTAATAATGTTTTCTATTTCTTCAAATTGATTACTTTCTATCCTCTGATGTTCCTCCAAAACAGGAATATTCTGTTTTAATAAGTCCATAATTTGTTTATCACTCATAGGTAAAAAAGTATTGTTATTTTTACTGTTATAAATACTATCATCATAAATAGCACCAATTTTATTCCAATATTTATGAATTGGCCTAAAAGTCTCTGTTTTTATTAGAAAAATACTTTTAATATTAGGAAACGAATTAGCAATATTTACTCCAGCGGAAGAATTAAAAGAAAAAAGAACACTTGTATTTAATCCTTTTAACAAACATTCTATAGGGAGTTGCGAAAGAGTATTTGAAAAAACTTTTACATTTCTAAATTTTTTCGCTAGATTTTCATATTTATCACATGCATCTCTCGGATGTGGTTTAATTAAAATTGTTTTATTCTCCTCAACAAGTGAAAACAACTCTTCTAAACATTTCTCTTCATCTGGAAGCATCTTCCCATATTCATCAAATGGTTGACCTAAATATATGATATCTGCTCTCTGATAACTAAATGAAGTTCCTAAATACCTTTTCAAAAAATCTTCTGTAGAACTAAATAATAAATTCTTATTTTGTGCAAACACATTTTGCCCCCTAGATTTCTCTAAGGTTTCATATAAATTTTTATTTCCCACTATCGCATAATTAATATTCGGATTATCTCCAATTGCTTTATACTGCATCGGTGATCCTAAAATTGAAGTAAAGAAATATCTAATTTGCTGTTTTATTGTTAATTTATTATTATTTGAGTGTGAATAAATTCCTATGCCTTCTTCAATGATTGCTACTTTATTATTTCGAATTTTCTTTACCTCACGCACCAACTTATTAGTAATAGGTTCATTATCATTGAAAACAAATAATATAGTATGTGAACTCCTAACAATTTGTTTTAGAGATGTAAGGAAAAAAAATCTTCCCCCATAAACTAATCTCTGAATAACTCGGTTAAAAACAGTTTTATTCATATTTGGAAGCATAATGAGATCAACTTCCTGTGGGGGTGTATAATTGTCTCTCTCTAAACCAACACATATAATATGAACATTTTTATCTGGATAATGTTCTTTTATATATTTGGAATATGAATCAGATACATATAATTGATATGTTGTTAATGCGACAAATATTATATTCTTCAATTTCATCTCCCCATCATCCTTTGTTTACTAACTTTCTTAATATTCTCTGGAGTATCAGCATAATACAATCTAATCATTACAAATGCAATAACCACTTGAAATAAATATCCTGACGTTAAAAATGGTTGCACCCATCCAATAAGTAATGCCAAAAAAACAACCATTAACAAATATGCTTTATTTACGCTTTTACACCTAAAAATAAATAAAATTCCAATTATAATATAAACAATATAAAATATCAGCCCTATTTTTCCATAACAAAGAAGTACTTCTCGAAATACATTATGTGCTGGTTTCATTTGACTTAATACAATTGTATTACCATTACCAATTAATTTTTCCAGATTTGAATATCTCTCATATTGTCGCTGCGTAAACATTGCTAACCCACTTCTAGAAGCATCATTCAAATTAGTAAATACACTTAACCCTCTGGCTATTAAAGAATCGGATGCAACACTATTCAATACAAATAGGCCAATGAGTGCTACCAATATTATAAGTAAAAGATACCGTATTTTTTTATTCAAATCTTTCTCCAGAATTACTGTAAATCCAAAAGAAATAGCCGTTGTCAACATTAATGTTCGTGATCCAGAAAATATCATCAACAGTACTAAAGTTATAAAGAACCATTTTCTATACCCTTTATATATTTTTCCTGGAAAAAATTTGAAAATATATGGAAAAAGGATTACATTAATAGCACCTAGATAATTCTGCGAACCACCTAAAATGTTTAACGCCTCAATTTTAGTAATAAGAGATATTATCGTTATCCAATCTACAATAAGTAATATTGGTAAAATTTCTATAATAACATCTCTTTTAAAAATAAAATCTTTTAGCAAAAGTATCATAATAGGCATTGCAAATAATGTTTTTGTTATTCCATACAATCTAATAATACTTGCAACATCCAAGTTCAATAAAAAACACTGTATAATAACATATCCAACTATAAAAAATAAAATAAGTATTTCCGGTACACTCTCTTTTTTTATTGTTGTAAATCTCTTTCTTTTTCCTAAATAGCAACAATATATAAGCGAAATCCAACCAACAGCTTCCCAAATTACTCCAGAAAACAATGTTGATAATATAAACATCCATAATGCTAATTTCGCTTTTGACATTGTACACCCCATTATCTTTACATTCCTCTACTTTGTTTTTTCAAGAAAATATTTTATTGCATCACTATCCTCATTTAATTCAAATTTACGCGCACAATAGAATTTCCCTTTTTCAATTTTGTCATCCATTTCTGGTGTAATATTTAATGGATGATTCATTGTTGCAAATGTTTTACCGAAATTTACAAACATCAACTCATCTTCCACCTTATCCGCGTATGGCGAATTCATTATTATTGTTTGAAAAAACATCAAATCTGATGCCAAACTATTTTCCCAAAAATCAACATAATCTGGATTACGCTCTAAATAATCAATGATATATAATAATACATTCATAGGTGCTATAAACCAGGTTCTTCCCTCATAAAATCTAACCGATTGTTTAAGTTGTTTCCTATTTTTATTAATTACCAGTCCTAAACTACATAAAATCTGCATAATAATCCGAATAAAACGATACGGATGCAAGTCATCTCGTATCATAAGTTTATGTGGCCAACAAATTCTATATCGTGCAGATTCACGATTATCATCTTTAATCTCACCAACAATATGTAAAAATACTGTTTCCGAATTATTTTCTAAATACTCATATAATCCTTTTTTTACTAACAAATCCTGTCCTGAGCCAAAATACATATGAGTGTACTTTCTTCCAGAATTTTTTACCATCCTCATAAGCTCAACTGCAGCTTTCACTATTTCAAAGCTTCCCCAGCGAACATCATATTTACTATATTTAAATACATTTGGTGAAGAAATAATTTTGTTGAACAAATCTGGATTTTTTTTATCAACATGCACATATACATCACAAGCCCCATATTGAAGTAACTGATTAATAAACATATTTACCTGTTCTGGGTTCTTATGTGCAACTAGTAAATACGCAATTTTAACATTAGTCATATCTACATCCTCTCAATAATATCCGTTTTTATGAAGTCTAAACCATGAGAAGCATTACAACTATTTGAATACAACCCATCATTATTAGCAAAATATCTCCATCTCATGCCAAGCTGCTTGGGTGCCTGAAAATCTTTATTAACATTGTCCCCAATATAAACAATCTGTTCGAAAGGAATTCTCCAGCGATTCTGTATTATACGGAAAGAAATATCGTTTGGCTTTCTAAACTGGATTCCACCAAGTTCATCAGTAATTATGATATCATCAACCATCTTATCAAGTCCCAATGCTTTTAATTTTGCACGTTGACCTTCTGGCCTTCCATCTGTAATAATGCCAACTTTTATACCTTTAGCCTTCAATTCTAAAATTTCATTTTTCATAGTTTCGTATAAAGTTATAGAAGGCATATGATTTCTATATATATCAAGACATTTTTCCTTCTTATCTATCTCCCTAATCTCTTCAAGATATGCATCAATAGCAGGCATTCCTATTTCAAAATATTCCCACATTTTATCAACGGCGTCCTCTCTTCCAAGAAATTCTGCAATTTTCTTATACCCGCTTCTTACATATTCTTTTTCGCTATATAAAGTATCATCAAGATCAAATATTACGCCCTTGATTGGCTGTGTGTCGTCTCCTTCAGAAATACAAACGCTTTGATCAAATCGGCTATAAATTGCACCATTACAGCTAGCGTTCTCATGGTACTCTTCTTTCTCTCCACTAATTAACTTCAACAACGCTTCTGCACTTCTGGCACCTGATTTCATACTGAGAGGCGCACCGCCACCGTAACGTGGGTTAATCTCAATATAATAGTTGTCTCCTGTGTTCTCATCTTGAATAAGCTGAACAGTCATCGGTCCACATGGCTTAAAAAACTTACAAAGAGTTTTTGCCTCTTCGATCATTACTTTATCCATACAAATCATTGTTTTCAAAACTTCTCCAGCTCTAACTTGAACACGTTCACGTGGAGTAATAAATATTGGATTTCCCTCAAAATCACAAAAAATATCAATTGTAAATTCTCTCCCAGAGACAAACGGCTGAATAATATATTCGCTAATCTGCCCCGCATAAACAGCAAGTTCTTCTCCATTCTCCACTTTAAAAGCATTAATAGAACTACTACCATCTTTGGGTTTGATAAAACAAGGATATGGACCTGGATAATTTTTGTAATTATTATAAGTTCTAGGAGCTTTCAATCCACATGATTCAAAAAACTCACCTGTATTATTCTTATCCCGACAAATTAGAATCTTATCAGACTTACTAATTAAAACTTTTGTTCCTACTTTGTCAAATTTTTCTGTGTTCTTTGAAAGTATCAAAAGATCCGTATCAATAGTAGGTATAAGAACATCAATTTTATCAGCTACACATATATCAATTAATTGCTGAATATACTCCTTATCATGCATAGAACAAACTTTTCTTGTATAATCACAATACACTAAAGCAGGTGCTGTTCCAGCCATATCTGCACCATACAATTTTAAATTAATATTTAAATTTAATGCCGCCTGACGAAAAGCTTGCATTAATTCCACACGCCTTCCAACACCTGTTACCAAAATATGAATTTCTTTCATTTTCAATTTTCCTCAACTGGAGCTTTCCATTTAGCACTTATACCTTTTGGAGTCCCCATAAACTCTTCCATAGTCGCAGAAGTTTCTGAACTAATCCCTTCATGTTTCAATACAGATTTAACAGTATCAATAATTATCTTTATATCTTCAACTAAAGTAATATGCGTCGTATACCACACATCCATTGCAAACTTATCTTCCCAAGAAACCGCATTCCGCCCATGTGCCTGAGCATATCCCGTAAGCCCTGGTCTTACATCATGACGATGCCGCTGTTCTTCGTTATATCTATCAAGATATCTTACAAGCAATGGACGCGGTCCGATAATTGCCATATCGCCTTTCAAAATATTGATAAGTTCTGGCAACTCATCTAATGAGGAAGCCCGTAAAAACTTACCATATTTATTCAGTCGTAATTCGTCAGGAAGAAATTTTCCTTCTTTATCCTTTTTATTGTTCATTGTTCTAAACTTAATTAATTTAAATATCTTTTCATCTTTTCCGGGGCGTTCTTGTGTAAAAAATGGGTTTCCTCCCATAAAAATAGTCCCCAATATTATAAGGATCAAAAAAATTGGCGAAAAAACAACCAGCGCACATAAGCTTAAAATAAAGTCAATTCCTCGTTTAAAATATTTTGCGTACACTTTTGATGCTCCATTTTACATTTTATTTATTCAAAGCAAGCACGAATTACAGCAATAATCTTGTCCTGCTGCTCTGCCGTCATCTTATTATCACTTGGCAGACAAAGGCCTCTTGCAAAAATGTCCATTCCAATATCAATTGGTTTTCCATCTACTTTGCTCAACATCCCACCCGCAATATACGCATTCGTCCTTGCACGGCCTTTTCCTTCTCTGGTTACAAATCCATTCATTCTGTAAATTGGCTGCATATGCATTGGTTTCCAGATTGGACGTCCCTCTGCATTAATACTGCTGATTGCATCTAAAATTTCTGTTGGACAGCTTTTACCTTTCTCAGATGTATAGAGAACATCACATTCTCCTCTGACTTGCTTGCACATAGCATTCTCATCAATAATCATACAAGATAACCAGAAATTAGGCTCACTATTGTCAGAATCATAAGGATTCATTTTCACTGGAAGTCCCTTGAATCCCTCTTTATATCTTTCATAAATCGCTTTCTTCTGTGCAATATGCTCATCTAAATGTGGAAACTGGTTTCTTACAACTCCTGCAATCACATTGCTCATTCTGTAGTTATAGCCAAGTTCCTCATGCTGATACCAAGGTGCATTCTCTCTAGCCTGTGTAGACCACTTACGCACCTTATTCGCTGCATCTTCACAATCTGTAAGAATCATTCCACCAGAAGAACCTGTAATAATTTTATTTCCATTAAATGAAATTGCATTATATGTACCAAATGTTCCAGTCTGTACCCCTTTATAAGTTGCTCCCAGAGATTCTGCTGCATCTTCAATGATTGTTGCGCCATGTTTCTCACAGATTGCTTTAATCTGATCAATCTTTCCTGGGGTTCCATAAAGATGCGCTACAACAACTACTTTTACATCTGGATAAATCTCAAATGCTTTTTCCAAGGCAACAGGATCCATATTCCAAGTATCATACTCTGTATCAATAAATACAGGTACACCACCTTCATATACAACAGGATTTACAGTAGCATCAAATGTCATATCGGAACAAAATACTTTATCTCCTGGCTTTACACCAGCAAGTTTTACTGCCATATGAAGTGCAGCAGTTCCTGCAGATAATGCTACCGCATATTTACATCCAACTTTCTCACATGCAAGGCGTTCTACTTCATTGATGTTTGCTCCAACAGTAGACATCCAGTTGGTTTCATATGCTTCCATAACGTATTTCATACTATCTGAATACATTGTTGGGCTGCTGAGCCATACCTTTGATTCAAAAGGCTGAAAATTATTTTCGCTGCTAAACATGATAACTTCCTCTTTTCCTGTTATTTATTCCCTGCTGCCTTTTCAAACAGCTTCTTATATGTATCTCCATGCAACTTCAAATCATCTTTCGCCGCATGATAAGTCGGTACAATCTCCTCCACATAACTCCTGATATCCGGATCATTTCCATAAGCCACAACAGCCAGTTTCTCAAGCTGATGTAAGAACTCATCTGTATCAAACGGAATCGGTTTTCCAATATGGATCAGATCATTGTCTGTCTTAGTCAGGCCTTCCTCTGCCATCAGCTTCTCTTCATAAAGCTTTTCACCAGGTCTCAGGCCAGTGTACTCAACTTTGATATCCACGTCCGGTGTCAGTCCTGACATCTTGATCAGGTTTCTTGCCAGTGTGTCAATCTTCACAGGAGCTCCCATATCCAGTACAAAGATCTCTCCGCCCTTGGCATATGTACCGGCCTGAAGTACCAGGCTTACTGCTTCCGGGATGGTCATAAAGTAACGGATAATATCTGGATGAGTGACAGTCACAGGGCCGCCTTTTGCAATCTGTTTCTTAAACAGCGGAATAACAGATCCGTTACTTCCAAGTACATTTCCGAAACGGACTGCTACAAACTCAGTTCTATGTTTTCTCTCACTGTTTTCTCCTGCATACTCACTGGCAGCTGCCACTTCAGCAAGTGCTTCTTCGCTGTCTTCATAGTGGCTTCCCAGCAATGGAAGCAGATCTTCTCTTCCGGTTCTGCTGATCTTGTCCATGGTCTGGATGACCATTTCGCAGAGACGTTTGCTGGCTCCCATAATGTTGGTTGGATTCACAGCTTTGTCTGTACTGATCAGCACGAAACGCTGACAGCCATTTTTCAGAGCTGCATGAGCAGTTTTATAGGTTCCCATTACATTGTTTTTGATTGCCTCACATGGGCTTGTCTCCATAAGTGGTACATGCTTATGTGCAGCTGCATGATAAACAATGTCTGGCTTGTATGTTTCAAATACATCATTAATCTTTCTGGTATCGCGCACGGAACCGATCAGTACCACCAGATCCAGATGTGGATATTTGGAACGAAGCTCCTGTTCAATGTCGTATGCATTGTTCTCATAGACATCGAAGATCACCAGTCGTTTCGGCGCGTGGGCTGCGATCTGACGGCAAAGCTCACTTCCGATGGAACCGCCGCCACCAGTTACCAGAATGGTTTTTCCACTGATGTAACGGAAAATCTCATCCATATTTACTTTGATAGGTTCTCTTCCAAGAAGGTCTTCCACTGCCACGTCTTTCATTTTGCTGAGGGACACTTCTCCGGTGACGAACTGATACACACCTGGAAGAATCTTCATTTCACATTTGGTTTCTTTACAGATATTCAGGATATCTCTTCGCTCTGCCGCACTTGCGCTTGGGATGGCCAGAAGGATCTGGTCGATTTTATATTTCTTTGCGCTTGCAAGAATATCATCACGACCGCCTACAATGGGCACACTCTCCATATAACGTCCCCATTTGTTGGGGTTATCGTCAATAATACAGCAGACCTTTCCTTTCGGCTCTTTGGCACGTTCAACGTCGCGGAGAATGATCTGTCCTGCCTGTCCGGCTCCGATCAGCATAATGTGATGCAGCGGACCTTCCTCTTCCTTCTGTTTCCGTGTTCTTTCCAGAAGGATAAATCTGTATGAAAAACGGATTCCTGTAATCAGGCAAAATTGAATAATGGTTCCGAAGAGATAATAGGACATTGGCATTCTCTGAATGACAAATGTAATTCCAATTATCTGGAACAGGAATGTAAGTATAGTAGATAAGCAAATTCTTAACAGCTCACTGTAGCTTGCGAAGCGCCACACACTGTTATAGAGGCGCAATGCCCAAAAGACAAAAACAGAGAATACTGTATACCATGGTGCAAATTTCAGATAGGCAGACAAATATTCTCCGGGTATTGCGGAGTATGTACAATCAAAGCGGAACCACAGTCCGAGAAAGTATGCGGCGTTTACGGCGATCACATCATAAATCATCAAGTAAAGTGCAATTACCTGCCAATGCTCCAACTTTCTTTTTTTGCGTTCGGTTTTTTGTTTTTTCGTTGTCATTTCTTAATCATATGGACGGAGTTACCCCCCCCCAGTCCTTTCCTCCCATTTTTTCATAACTTTGACCACTTACCAGATAGCTTCCTGTCTGGTGCTTCGGCGACTCCCAGGATATCTTGGGGAAGTCCGGAACCCGCACCGGCGGTGGTCTGCCGAAAAGCCTGCGTCACTGGCGCAGCCTCTTTGCCCGGTTACCCGGTTTTATAGATAAGAGCGTTCGTAACGCTGCTTATTATCATTTTTATCTTTGTTGTCAATAATTATTTTGTTCTACTTCCGCGAAAAAAACTCTCCTGGCATTTCCTGCCAAGATTTCTGGCGTCATTCAGGAAGCGGTTTCCCTGATGACCATTTTCACAGAGGAATTCATTTCCCTTCCGGCGAACCTTGCCGCCGCAGATGGCGCATTTGTCTTTCAGTCCGTCTGTTCTGGTTTCCAGTACCAGAATGCCTTCTGCCCAGGCTTTGTACTGCAGGTTGGTCCGGATCTTACTGCTTAAGTGAAGCGGGGAAAAATTGCCGCTTTTTACCATTGCCATCCGGGTGAAGTTCTGGTCGTAATCGGGGAGGACAATGATTCCTGCCTGATTTTCTTTACAGAAGTTCAGGATCTCACGGCTGACCTGGTGGGCGTAGTGCTCGGACAGGTTCTTAAGGTGCATGTAGTACTTCCGGTTTGGCTGGGGACTATTATCTCCCACTGTGTTCGGTCTAGATTTCTGTATTCTGGTCTCCAGCAGCTTGCAGCGGTGGCGGTACGCATCTCCGCCCCGGCAGGTGTGTACAGCCAGCTGATTTCCCAGCTCATCCAGAATGCAACACACTGCGAAGGTGTCTGTGTTTGTAAAGCGGACACTGCACAGGCTCGTGCCTTCTGCCATTCGTTCTTTGGCAGTGCGGGCGTCGCTGTTCTCCTGTTTCACCGGGATATTCAGCAGGTAGCGCCTGCCCTCTTTTACCAGGGTGGGCGACATTAGCTGACCATCTTGGGGAAAGGGGCGTCCTTTCAGATTGCAGTCTGTCCAGATCCATTTCTCACCGTTCCACAGCTTCAGGCAGATGGATCTGTCGGTGAGGTCGGAATACATTCCTTTGAAAAAAGTAACCTTGGCTTCCAGCTTCTCAGGGAATCCGGATTGAAGCTCCTGGGTGCTTTTTACTGTGGCAGATGCTTTGTTGATGGCTGCGCGTCTCAGGTAGACAGGTACTTTCCCCATTGGTAAGGGGTTGGTGGGCTGTCTGCCGTCCCGACCGGCCAGGGTCAGGAGCTCCAGACTGCGCTGGATATCGAAGAGGCTGCTGTTCCACAGTTCTTCATGCTGTCTCAGAAGGTGGTAGTAAAATTCCACCACATTCTGAAAATATTCTTCTGTCCTGTCCAGCCATATAGGCTCCGGACAAACCAGGCGCATGCGCCAGGTTCGGATGCTGTATCCTGTTTTCATAAATTTTGTCTGTGATTTCTGCTAGTTTCTTTCGTAATATTCCAGTAATGCGACGGTCATCCAAGCAGACTTTCTGCTTTCTTTCCCATCGTCGTTTTACATTCTATCGCGAATAAAAGGGAAAGTCAACCAATTATAGTGACTATATGCTTTTTTTGTCGAAATATACCATAATTGACTCCGAATTTACATTTTTCCCATTCATTTTTCAAAGGGAATTTTTCGATATAAAATGTTTGCGTGGTCAAATAATTGGTATATAAGAATAAGGAGGCAGTTATGTGCAGAAAAGGTGAAAACATCCGAAAACGCAAGGATGGGCGCTGGGAAGCCCGGTTTATCAAATACCGTGATTCGGAAGGTAAGATACATTATGGTTCCATTTATGGAAAAACCTACAGCGAAGTAAAAGCAAAGCGAAACAAAAAAATCGCAGAGTTGCCACAATACGGATATCACACCGGCAATTCCGGCGTTTTAAATTACCAGGCGACTTTCCAGACGGCTGCAATCCGCTGGCAGCAGGATATCCGATACACCATTAAAGACAGCACTTTTTCCAATTACAAGGCGATTCTGGAGAACCAACTGCTCCCTGAACTGGGAACTACGCAGATCCGCAAAATTACAAACGCCAGGATTAATCAGTTTATCCATAAGAAAAAGAATCAGGAACTGTCTTCTGGAACCATTCACGTTACTTTAAGCGTGCTCCGGAGTATTCTTGGCTTTGCAGCGAAGCAGGGCGTCTATACCAGTGAGCCTATCCGGTATCCGCATATTGCAGGAACCAATCAGGAAGTCCAGATTATGAACATAGAGGACTATGACAAATTGGAGCGGTTTCTTACAGAAAACATCGATGACTTCTATTTCGGACTGCTCCTTTGTATGCATACCGGAATCCGTGTGGGAGAACTGGCGGGGCTGCGCTGGGGTGACATTGATTTTTCCCAGCGGAAAATACGCATACAAAGAACTGTGATCCGGATCAAAAATCTTGACCAGATTGCAGATCTTGTTACAGGGAAAATCCCCAAAACCCGCTTGTACATCGGAGCACCAAAAACAGAGCACTCCAACCGGGAGATTCCATTACCAGACAAACTGCTTTTTTATGCCAGGCGGTTCTGCAAAGAGAACTCATATTATATTCTCACTGGCACCGGCAAATGTATGGAACCGCGGGTGATTCAGCGCAGATACGCCAATTTGTTAAAAAAATGTGGGATTCCACCGATCAAAATCCATGCTTTGCGCCATCAGTTTTCCTGCCGCTGGGTGGAGCGAGGATTTGACACCAAGTCTTTGTCCGAAATCCTTGGACATACTTCCGTTCGCACTACGCTAGATCTGTATGTGCATATCCAGGCGGAAACCAAGCGGCAGTATATGAACCAGATGATGGGGCAGGTAATATAGGAAGCCTAAAATTCAATATAGAACAGCATGAAAGACAACTATTCAGAAGCATTTGTAATATGTTTCCGGATGGTTGTTTTTCTTTTGGCTAATGCTGTTACCCATTCATATTCTATCATTTCTATGCATTGTATATGTTCTTTTTTCATTTAAAGGGTCTGCTTACATGGTCAGTAGTCCAATCTGTACTCTGCTTCTGCTGATTCGCAGCACAGATACGCATTACTGGAATAATGCGACTTTTGGTCATCTTTTTTGTTTTCTCATCAATTTATTATTTGTTTTGCTTCTGGTTTTTATTCGTTTAAGTACACTTTGTACTATACCGTTTTATAAGGAAAGCCAGGAGTGATCCCACCAGTCACTGATCAATCCTGGCTTCGTGTTCTACAGGGCTACATTAGCCTACCTTATTTTGAACTCTTCCATAAGTTTCTTACGATAGTTTTCATCCTTGCAGGCCTTTAAATATTCTGTTACTCGGCTGGCTGATTCTAATTTCTCATATAAAGCAGCCATTTGTTTTTCTCCTGATTTTCGTCCTTCTTCCCGTCCTTTTTTTCGTCCATCATCCATAATCATCTGTCCCAATCGTGTCATTATCACCGCCTCCTTAATTTCATTCAGATCTTCTCCATCCAGGAATTTATCTGCCAAAGTATATAACATTGCCGTAACTTTATCCGCTATACTATTATGTTCCTCTTTCGCCAGTAGAATTCCTTCTTTTATCCTATCTTTGCGGCTAAGCTTTCCACCCATTAACGGCGTCAGGCTCAGCCAGGCGAAATCATCCTCTGTCAGGGCTTCACCTGCGGCCTTTTTCTTTTTTAATCGCAGAATAACTTCATCTGCATCCTTCTCTCCCATATAGACAGGAATCACACGGTATGTATAGATACCGCATTTCAATTCACTTTTTGACTGCTTGATTTCCCCTGTGTAAATTACATATGTAATCACATCCGCATCCATGTTATGCGAAAATAACGCATCATAGGAATGAAAACGTCTGAGATTTTTCTTCTCAGAATTGTTTGTAGTCTGGAACTCAATATGGATATACAAATCTTTCTCAGTAGTCTTAAAAGTAAAATCCATATACAGTTCATTGATAGTCAGCGCTACCAACTCTGTCGGTCCAATTTCTTCATAACTATAGTTTATACCGAGTAATTTCAAAATATGCTCCCTGAAATATTCCACACCCATTTTCAGGAAAGCATCTTCGTGTTTGCTGTTTGGCATGAGACTTCTCCTTTTTTATTTCTGTATCGTCATCTCATGTACTTTATAAGCTTTCTCGGAATGTATTATTTTCTCCCTACTCATATCCCTATAATATCACAATCTACTATAAAAATCATCTTAAAAGTTTATAAAATATCAAAAAAGAAGCAGGTCTTCATCGCATGTTCCAAATGCTCTAAAGCCTGCTTCTGTAATTTCTTTATGGAATTTACTTCCGTTATCTTTTATAGAATTCGCTTACTGCTGTGTAGTGGTATCTGTAGTAGTACCATCTGTGGCTGCTGCTCCATCTGTAGTAGCACCGTCTGCGGCAGTACCATCTGCATTAGTGGCAGTCTCTGCTGCAACTGTGCCTGGCTCTGTTACGGACTGGGTATCTGTACTCTCAGAAGTGCTGCCAACTGGTGCGTCAGCCTCCTCCTGGGTAACCACCTCACCGTTGCGAACCTTTTCCATAAGGCTCTTAGCCTTATCAACAGTGTTATAATCCGGAACCATAACATATGCCTTCTGGCTCATGGAATATGGTTTCTCAGTAGCACCGGTACCATTTACACTGTAGGAAACGATTGTCCAGTCGCCCCCATTGGTAAGCTGCTGCTGAAGGATCTGTGCGATCTCTTCATATGTGATGTTAGTACCGAAGCATCCATCCAGACTGGAAAGAATGGAGGAATAGCTGGTAAGGATTTCCGGAGAAAGTGCCTTCTTCACAACACCACGGATAACCTCCATCTGGTTCTTACCACGCTGGCGGTCACCCTCCTGGAATGCGTAACGCTCTCTTGCAAAGATAAGCGCCTGCTCACCATTCACATAATTCTCACCCTTGTTAAAATGATAACCCAGAATATTCTTGGAATCAAAATCATAATCTGAATTAACGGTAATTCCGCCAAGTGCATCGATTACCTTCACAAATCCACCGAAGTTAATTCGGAAGTAATAATTAATGTCAATATCATACAGCATTCCCAGAGTATCCATACACACATCGATTCCATAAATACCGGCATGTGTCAGCTTATCCGGTGCACCTCCGGAAATAGAAAGCGGTACAAAGTAATCACGAGGTGTGGAAACCAGCAGGATCTCATGTGTATCTGTATTCACAGTGGCAATAATATTTACATCGCTTCGGCTCTTAGCTGTCATCTCACCTCTGGTATCAATACCACTGAGATAGATGGTGTAAACCTTACCGCCATTAGCAGTGGTGATCGGCTCTATAGGGGTGGACTCTTCTGCAGACTGAATTGTGGATTCAACGTCTACTGTTCCAACCTCTTTTATCTTAGTGCTGAAATCTGTGTATCCGTCCATATCCTCGTATACACTAAGATATCCGCTGTTCAGAAGCATAGCATTTACTTCACCGTTTAGGATTCCGTCAGCAAGCTCGGTCAGACCTGCGTACTCTTTCGTCTGTACCTCTGTGCCGAATTCGCTGTTCAGGTGTGCTACCGCGCCATCTGTGTTCTCACGGTCAAGTGAGGAAAGAATACCATAAGTATATCCGGCAGTTGCCTCTACAGAATCAGCGGCATCATCGTTCTTTACATAAACAGCCATCTGTGTGACCTCAGTGGTCTCACCGGAAATATTGCTGATGGCGGATCTTGTCTTATTAATATAGAAACCGCCGAATGCCAGAATGGCAATCATGATCACTGCCAAAACAGTTCCGCCAATAAAGCGGCCTGTGTATCTGGTATGCCATACCAACAGCCAGATAATGGCTGCGATCACCGCAAGTACAATGCCGATGATCAGCATATAAATGGTCGGGATCATCTTGGTCATTGCCAGAAGTCCCATAAAAACAACAGAAAGCATAATGACGATGATGGTGATCACCGCGCCTGGTATCCAGTCGTTTCTTCTTCTCCTTCTACTCATCTTTTAGCTCCTTTTTTATTTCTTTTGTCATTAAGGGCTGCTGTTCACTTTATAGTCAGCACCTATCAAAAGCATATCTTATATTTTATACGCTGACAACTGGAAAATCAAGTTAAATAGTGTTATAATACGAAAGATTTATAAAATTTTTTTATGAAAACGTTATAACTTCCAGGACGCGGACAGGAATATGACGAAATCAACCGTATCCGGCAGGATAAATGTTCGCCAGATAGTTGCAGACCACAATGGGCGGCATGTTATGCAAATATCATTTGAATGCAATATTCTGCCAATTTAAGGAGGAATTACAATATGACAAAACAAGAGTTTCAGGAACTGGCACAGAATATTGTTCTTCTGGACGGCGCTACAGGTTCCAACCTGATGGCTGCCGGCATGCCGAAGGGGGTATGCACAGAGGAATGGGTGCTGGCGCATAAGGATGTGATCCAGAATCTTCAGAGAGCTTATATCGAAGCGGGAAGCAATATTATCTACACTCCTACTTTTGGCGGCAACCGTGTAAGCCTTACCATGCATGGTCTGCAGGACCGTATGGAGGAGATCAACCGCACTCTGGTTTCCTATTCAAGAGAAGTCGCGGATACGGCAGACCATAAGGTTTACGTTGCTGCGGATATTACCACCAGTGGTAAAATGATGGCTCCTGCCGGGGAGATGACCTATGAGGCAGCTTTCGAAATGTATCAGGAGCAGATTAGAATTCTGAAGGATTCCGGCGTGGATCTGATCGTTGCTGAGACCATGATCAATATCGAAGAGACTCTGGCCGCTGTGGATGCTGCTTCCACAGTTTGCGAGCTGCCGATTATGTGTACCATGACGGTAGACGCAGACGGAAGTATTTTCAGCGGTGGAAATGCTATCGAGGCTGCTGTTTCCCTGGAGGCTGCAGGTGCAGATGCTGTGGGCGTGAATTGCTCTGTTGGTCCGGATCAGCTGGTTTCTGTTATCCGCAATATTAAAGAAAATGTCTCCATCCCGGTCATTGCCAAGCCGAATGCCGGTATGCCGTTCATTGATGATAATGGAAACGCCGTTTATTCCATGAAAGCGCCGGATTTTGCCAGACATGTGAAAGCTCTGATTGATGCAGGTGCCGGTATTGTAGGGGGCTGCTGCGGTACTACACCGGAATATATCAGGGAAGTAGCGAAGATGATCGGACGATAAAATACATAAGCCACTGTAGAACGTCACAACTTAGTTGACGTTCGGTAGTGGCTTTTCTTCTTTATCTCCGAAATTACTCTGATGTTTCTCCGATGTTCCCTTCGGAGTATTTTACACTCACTTCACCTTAATCGCTTTCTTCGGGCACATTTCCTGACAGCAGAAGCAGCGAATACACTTCTTATAATCATAAACAGGCGGATTATTTTTGTCATTTCGAAAATCTACCGCTTTGCCGGGCACAGGGCAGCTGTTTACACAGATTCCACAACGGATACATTTGTCAGGCTCAATGTATGGTTTCTTCTGGAAAATATTCAGAGCCTTGGCAAGCTTTGTCCAGACATTGTTTCGTACTTTCGTGCGATCCACATTGAAATTGGGATTGCCATATTTTTCTATTAATGCTTCCATCGAAATCACATTACAAACCACGTCAATACCAATCTGCTTTTTATCTACAGAAACCTTTGCATTCTGGCGCTGCTTCTCGCGCCCAGTTATTTCACTTCCTTCATCACACACTGCTGATGCCGAAGGATTCTCCTCAACTACCACAACCTCAATATTTTCTTCCCTGCAATTTCCCAGTCCCATCTTCTCCCCATGGTAATTGGTAGGAACCATCTCCGGTTTCAGATAAACCAGTCTTGCAAACACACTGTCCAGTGCCACCGGATCTGTGGACATCAGAATCAGGTTCATGGCTACCGGGTCTCCGGAGCCCGGTCCATTTCCCTCCATTGCAGTGATTCCATCCATAATATAAAGTCTTGGCTTTACATACTGGTTCAGATCAATAAGCATCCGGGCGAAGCTGTCCGCGCTGGGATATTTAGTATGACCAATGGCCTTATTTTTCCCATATACAAATCCATAGCTGTTCTTCACTGCTCCTGTAATTCGCTCCAGAGCGTGGGTTTTCATTTTGGAAAGAGAAATCACACACTCTGCCTCCAGCAGTTCTTTCGGAAGGATAAATTCCTTCGCCTGGACACCATCCGGATTTTCCACACGCACGCCTTTCGTATAATCAATAGCCGGAATCTGATATTTTTCCAGATAAGTGTCCATTCCGGTGCCCTGGATTACCTGTTTCGTAGTCCCGTGACCACAGGAATCCGCAAGCACAATATTCTTATAACCTTCCTCATGTAGAATCCTGGCAAAGGCACCCACCACAACCGGATGCGTGATGACCGCTTTCTCCACTTCTGCTTTTTTCAAAAGGTTAGGCTTCAAAAGGATTTTTTCTTCTTTATTTATAAGGTTGTCCAGACCTCCCAGCTGAGCCAGACCATTTTTCATAAGTGTATAAATTCGTTCTTCGTCGTAAGCTTCACAGGGAAGCACAATTACTTTGCTTTTTGTGTTCATGTTTCTACCCATATTTTCAAACATACAGCCTGTAATCTGGATCTGCATGTCTGGTGCTCTCGTTTTATTTTGTAATTATTCTGCAATTTTTCACACATACATGCACGCCTCAATACAGTCGCAGAAGATAAGCTAAGATCACATTTCTGCGATACAAACCGCCCTCAGTGCCTTCCTCACTGGTAATATACATGCCGGTACCACAGACAATGCATCTACCCCCATCTGCAAAAATGTCTCCGTCAATCTGGTATCCGCTGCCAGTTCCCCACAGAGACATACTTTACAATTCTGCGCGTGTCCTGCATCTACAATCATCTTTATCATTTTCAGAATTGCAGGATGATGATCATCATATTTCTTCTGTAAAAGCGGATTCTGACGATCCATGGCCAAAGTATACTGGGTCAGGTCATTGGTTCCGATTCCCAGAAAGTCCACACGTTTCGCCAGTTCTTCCCCGATCATCACTGCAGCCGGAGTCTCCATCATAATTCCAGTCCGGATTTCCTTAAATGGTACACCTGCTGCCTTCAGCTCTTCTTTTACTTCCGTCACCAGAGCTTCAACCTCATCCATTTCCTCTTCCGAACAGATCATAGGGTACATCATCCCCAGATTGCCATACCGGCTCGCACGGTAAATGGCACGGATCTGGGTTTTAAACAGGTTCTTCCGGTCCAGACTGAGACGGATTCCCCGATTACCCATGAGAGGGTTGGTTTCTACCGGAATTTCAAGGTAGGAAGCCTGCTTATCAGCCCCGAGATCGGCGGTGCGGATAACTACCAGGCGGTCGCCCATAGTCTCAGCAGTTTTCTTATATGCCTGAAAAAGTTCTTCTTCCCCGGGATAATTCTCCCTGCCAAGATACTGGAACTCGCTTCGCAGCAGTCCGATTCCCTTTGCCCCATAATAAAGGGCGCTGTTTAAATCATCCAGACTGCCAATATTCGCGTAGATTCCCACTTCACGTCCATCTTTCGTAATATCGCCCTTGTCTTTCAGCTTCAAAAGGGATTCCCGCTCTACCAGATCTGCTTTTCGGCGAATCTCGTATTCTTTTCGTACCTCATTATCCGGTTCCAGATAGATGGTTCCCGTATATCCGTCAATAATGGCAATGCTGTCTTTCCACTCTTCTTCTGACTGTGGAATCCCAATACCTGTAACACAGGGAATATCCATATTTTTCGCAAGGATCGCAGCGTGAGAGGTAGCAGAACCTTTGCGGGTGACAATACCCAGAAGCTTCTCCTTATCCATTTCCATCAGTTCTGCAAGAGAAAGGGCATCTGCTGCCAGAATGACTGGTTCCTCTCCCAGATCAATTTTGTTCTCATCTTCCCCGAGAATTTCCAGAAGGAGACTGGAGATGCGGCTTACATTGTGGATTCGTTCCTTTATGGTCGGATCGTTCAGCCTGGAAAAAGTACTCTGCATCTCATCTCTTGTGGTCTGCACTGCATAAGCAGCAGTCACCTTTTCCCCTGTGATCATACTCTGTACCGCACGGAGAAAGCTGCCAGAGCCCAGAAGCTCTGCCTGCTCCAGGATCTGGTTTGTTCCATTTTCCCCATTCACTTTCACAATTCTATCCAAAGGTTGGGGTTCCATATCCAATTCAGGATCAGCTGTGTCCATTTGCTTTTCTGACATTCTGTCATACTCTTCCTTCAAGGTCTGCATCACATGCCGACGAGCCACATCAAAATTCTTCAGTTCCTTTTTTACATCATCTGCCTGATGCTGTCGGATCTGATATTCACCTTTCCGATAAAACCTGATTTTCCCAATGGCAATCCCCGCAAAGGCGGAAGCTCCCTTGTATATTTCCATTTTGTTTCTCCTCTAAAAAACTCATTTATTTCTGTAAATAATAATCACACACTGGCGAAGCTTTGTCAATATCCGTGTTGTTCACTCTGTCCCCGGAAACATATATGTGCAAGCATTCTCCACCTCCAGCGACCTCTCTCCTTCCGCTGCAGTGCAATCCTGCCCGGTAGGACTTTTCTATTACATAAAAAAGAGCCTGCACAGTGATTTATCCGTTTTCCCCGAACAGCTCACTCACAGGCTCTTTCCCGATTTTATCCTTTTACTGGATTAATGCAATTCAATTAATCGCAGGCAGCCTTAAACTCAGTCCAGTTCTTATTATACTGTTCCTCAGCTTCCTGACTTACATTCTTAATACTCTCACCGCTTGTTACACTGTCCGGAACCACCAGGCTCTCGTCTACCAGCTCGTCTGCTGCCTTGTTGGTGCAGTAGTAACCGATATAATTGAAGCACTGTGCAGCAACCTCCGGTCTTAAAATATAATCTACAAACTGGTAAGCTGCATCTGCATTTGGAGCCTCGCTTGGAATAAACATTCCCATAACACCGAAGCCAAGACCTTCCTCCGGATAAACCACCTTCAGATCCGGGTTCTCTGCCAGAGCTGCAGTTACCTGGGAGGTGTAAAGGAACGCTACAGAAGCCTCTCCGTTCAAAAGCGCATTCTGGGTATTGTCATCCTGGATCATACGCACATTGGGAGCCAGCTCCACAAGCTTCTCTCCTGCCTCTGCTATAGTATCCACGTCTTCTTCATTCATGCTTTTTCCCATGGTGAGAAGAGTAATTCCGTTAATAACACGATAGTTGCCGATCAGCGCTATGCTGTCCTCCAGAGACGGATCCCACAGATCAGAATAGCCCTTGATATCAATGTCCACTTCCTCCGGATCATATACGATCAGCGGAATACCAGCGCCGTAAGGTACGGTGTACTCGTCCTTCGCATCATAGAACTGTCCCTGATAAAGAGGATTGATGTTTCCCCAATTGGAGATTTTGTCTTTGTCAAGCTTGGTGGCAAGACCTTCTTCCACGATTTTCTCAAGGATGTAGTCATCTGCGATTACCACATCATAGTCTCCGCCTTTTGCCATGGAAACCTTCTCCAGCATGGTCTCGTCAGTGTCAAAGTTGGAATATACGATCTTACAGCCGGTTTCTTCCTCAAATCCGTCCAGAACCTCCTGCGGGAACATTCCTTCCCAGGTATAAAGGACAAGCTCGGAGTCAGCTGCGTATACAGGTGACAGGCTGCCACAGATTGCTGCTGCAGCAAGAATTACCGCAAATACCTTTTTCTTCATAATCATTCTCCTCTTCTTCAAAAACACAGCCGGCTTCTGCCAGCCACGTTTCCGTTTTTATAAATTTCCATGTTTACTCTGCCTTGATCTTCGTCCACAGCTCCGCATATTTCTGCTTGATCTTCGGTTCCTGATAACGGAAGATCTCGCTATTTGGATTTTCGAAATCCGGGATGTAGGAGGAAACGCCCTCATACTCTCCGGTGATCATAGTTTCGTAAACACTCTTTACAGGAGAAGTATAACCTACTTCTTCCGTATTGGAAAGAGCAGATTCTTCATTTAGCATAAAATTAATAAACTGATGGGCAAGCTCTGTCTCATTGCAGTCCCTTGTGATAACCATTGCATCATACCAGTTGTTGGTTCCCTGGCTCGGTGTGAAGTAATCCATATTCGGATTTTCGCTTATAATATAAGAAGCATCTCCGGAATAAACAACTGCCATAGCCTTGTTTCCGGAAATCATATTGTCAATGACGTCATCACCTGCGTAAATCGGGTCCATGGTATTTCTCTGGTCAACCAGCCATTGGTAAGCTTCCTGAATCTGATTCTCATCTGTAGTATTCATGGAATATCCAAGAGCCTTCAGTGCGATCATAAAGGAATCCCGCTCAGAATCATACATGTAAATATTTCCTTTATATTTGGTATCCCTGAGAAGATCCCAACCCTCCTGAAGATCTTCCGGATCAACCACAGTCGTATCATAAAGAATACCAACCGTTCCCCAGAAATATGGGCAGGAATAACGATTTCCCGGATCATAGCTTTTATTCATGACCTCATCCATCAGGCTGCCCTTATTCGGGATCAGATCCCAGTCAATATACTGTAAGTAATCCTCTTTAATCAGACGCTCGATCATGTAATCCGAAGGGATCAGCACGTCATAGGACTCACCGCCGGAAAGCTTGGTGTACATCATTTCGTTGGATTCGAAGGTTTCGTAAACTACTGTACAATTATATTCCTGCTCAAACTGTGTCAGAAGATCCAGATCCATATATTCTCCTGCATTATAAACCTTCAGGACATGGTTCTCCGCTGCACTGCCTCCGCACTTGATCAGTCCGAAGCCAAGGGCGAAAACCAGCAGAAGGGCGATTACGCGCTGAATCTTTTTCGCATGCTTGCTGGCATGCTTTTCCAGGAGCTTTGGAAGCACGTTGGCAAAAACCATGACAAGCACAATGACCAGGATTACAATTGTGGACAGGGCGTTGATGGTAGGGTTGATTCGTTTGGTCATATTATAGACCACAATGGAAATATTCTTTACACCGTTTCCGGATACAAAGTACGAAATTACGAAATCGTCAAAGGACATGGTAAATGCCAGCAGCGCACCGGCGAAAATGCCATCCTTGATCATGGGCACGATTACCTTGGTCAATGCCTGGAACGGAGTTGCTCCAAGGTCCATGGCTGCATTTGCCAGGTTCGGATCAAGACTTCGCACCTTGGGATAAACACTGGTGATCACATATGGCGTACAAAAGGAAATGTGCGCCAGCAGCATGGTAAAGTACCCTTTCCGGAAGCCCAGTGAAGAAAACAGAAGCATCAGTCCGATTGCGGTAACAATATCCGGGTTCAAAATGGGCAGGTTGTTGATATTTAAAAGTGTTTCCTTTAACACCTTCCTGGACTTGGAAAGACCGATTGCAGTGATGGTTCCCAGCACTGTGGAGATCACAGTTGCCAGGATGGCGATGGTCACAGACACGTAAACCGCTTTGCTGACTTCTGTATTGTGCAGCAGCTCTGTATACCATCTCATGGAGAATCCCGTAAACCTGGTCAGGGATTTGGAGGAATTAAAGGAAAAAATCATGGTCACCAGGATTGGCAAGTAAAAGAATACCAGACAGATGGCCACATAAAATCTCTGAAAAAAGCTTGTTTTTTTCTGCATGATATCCTCCTATTCTCCTTTTTCCTTGTCCATCCGCTTCATCAGACTCATGGAGATCAAAATGATCACCGCCAGAATCATGGAAATGGCACTTCCGAAATTCCAGTCTCCAACTGAGATAAACTGGGACTCGATCAGGTTTCCGATAAGCATGTACTGTCCACCTCCCAGAAGCTTCGGGATAACGAAGGAGGAAATGGCAAGAAGGAAAACCATCATAATACCATTTACCACCCCTGGCAGGGACAGCTTCCAGATTACCTTCCAGAAGGTCTGGAAACGGTTGGCTCCCAGATCGTAGGCTGCCTCGATCAGGGATTTATCCATTTTATTTAAGGATGTATGGATAGGAATGATCATAAAGGGCATAAAGTTGCAGATCAGGCCTACCATTACGGAAAAATCCGTATACATCATACTGATAGGTCCCAGTCCGATTTTTGCCAGAAGGTTATTGATGATTCCGTTATCTGCAAGAAGATTCATCCACGCATAAGTACGAAGAAGCATGTTGATCCACATTGGAATGGTTACCAGCATAATGAGAAGTCCCTGGACTTTCTCAGAGCATCTCGCAATGATCAGAGCAAGGGGATAGCCAAGCACCAGACAGATAAAGGTGGTGAGAAGTCCCAGCCAGAAGGATTTCAGGATCACATTCAGGTAGGTAGTTTCCAGGAATTTGGCAAAATTTCCCCAGGTGAAGGAAAGTGTCATTACTTCATTTCCTTCTGTGGTGAACGCATACAGGGCAATGAGAAACAGTGGGATCACAAGGATAACAATTGCCCAGATAAAGTAAGGAATGATCAGGCGCTTAAACTGTTTCATCAATAAGCTCCCATTCTGTACATGACGTGAATGTCTTCCGGTCCGAATTTCAGTCCTACCTGGCGGCCCACTTCCGCATAATCGGTGGTCTGAACTTTATAGGTGCGCAGTTCTGTTTCTACGAGAATTTCGTAATGAACGCCCTTGAAGGTAACGTTTCGGACAACACCGCTGATTTTCGCCTGAGATGGTTCCACAATGTCAAGGTCCTCAGGACGAAGCACAACCTCGATTTCTTCATTATCCTCAAAGCCTTTGTCCACGCATTCGAATTCAAATCCGTCGAACTGAACCAGATAATCTCTGATCATAATTCCTTCTATAATATTGGACTCTCCAATGAAACTTGCTACGAAACGGTTTTCCGGCTCGTTGTAAATATCGGTTGGAGAACCGATCTGCTGAATTTCACCGTTATTCATAACGACCACAGTATCAGACATGGAAAGGGCTTCCTCCTGGTCATGCGTAACATAAATAAAGGTAATTCCAACCTCCTGCTGGATCTTTTTCAGCTCAATCTGCATCTGTTTTCGTATTTTCGCATCCAGGGCGCCAAGAGGCTCGTCAAGAAGAAGGATTTTCGGCTCATTTACCAGCGCACGGGCAATGGCAACTCGCTGCTGCTGTCCGCCGGAGAGTAGGGTAACATCTCTTTTTTCGAAGCCCTCCAGGCCTACCATTTTTAGCATTTTGGTGACTTTCTGGGCGATTACGTCCTTGTCCACTTTTTTCAGATTCAGACCGAACCCAATGTTCTCTGCCACATTCAGATGGGGAAAAAGGGCATATTTCTGGAAAACGGTGTTTACCTCTCTCTTATATGGAGGCAGCTTGGAAATCTCAATTCCGTTAAACAATACTTCGCCGCCGCTTGGCTCCTCGAAGCCTGCAATAATACGAAGGGTTGTGGTCTTTCCACAGCCACTTGGTCCCAGAAGGGTGAGAAACTCGTTCTCATAGATGTCCAGATTGATTCCGCGGAGAACCTGCTGGTCATCAAAGTTTTTTGTGAGATTTTTCAACTCTATGAGTTTGTTCATTCGTGTGCTCCTTTCCGGTCACTGTCTGCATAACGTTCAGCAACCCTTTCCATTCCCCGGAATGTATCTGATCTCGCCTTGATTCCATGGATACAGTCCAGTAAGAAATATTCAATCCGCAAATCTACTGCGATCTCCGGCGCAACTTTTTCACAAGGGAATATACAAGCAGAATTCCTGCCGTAAAAGCCAGCATAATGGTACACAGCGCATTGATTTCCGGGGTTACTCCGGTTTTGATCTGGGTGTACACCTTAATGGGCAAAGTGGACAGCCTGGGTCCATTGATAAAAATACTGATTACCACATCGTCCATGGACATGGCAAAAGCAAGCAGGGAACCGGATGCCACAGCAGGCATGATCAGGGGCAGTGTAATGTCCCTGAAGGCTCTCAGGGAAGTGGCTCCAAGATCCCGGGCAGCTTCCTCGAGGGAAGGATCCATGCCCACCAGCCTTGCTTTTACTTCCATCAATATATAGGGAACGCAAAACACCGTATGTCCGATCAGCAGGGTAAGCATTCCGAAGGGCAGATTCAGCATATAGAAAAATGCCATCAGCACCATACCCAGAATAATTTCCGGTATCATAAGAGGCAAAATGGAAATGTACTCCAATGCGCCTTTTGTTTTCCAGTGAATCCGTGACAGACCTACCGCCCCAAGCGTTCCGATGACAGCAGAAACTGCACAGCTTGCCACGCCCAGGATCAGGCTGTTTACCAAAGCTTCCATCATGGCGCTGTCTGCGAATAATTTCTCGTACCACTGGAGGGAAAATCCGGTGAGACGTACGGGAAGCTTGGATTCGTTGAAGGAGAAAATGATGACTACGGCTACTGGGAGGTACATTAAGAAGAAAATGATACCAAGGTATATCTTCTCAAAGCGGGTGCTCCTTTTCATGCCAGAGCCTGTATTTCTCTTCTTTCCAAACTTTTTAACTAATGTACCGTTTTTAGCCTCGGCGCCTTCACCTTGCATTTTCGGATCCAGCACTTCTATTTCATTATTTTGTGTTTTTATCATCCCAGCCCCTCCACTTCTTTCGCATTGGTAACCTTACGGTATAGAAGGATCATCAAAGTGGTAAGGATCATCATGATCACCGCCAGTGCAGCCGCAAAGGGCCAGTTATTTCCCCGTGTCATCTGGTCCTGGATCAGGCTTCCTACCAGCACAACTTTGTTTCCGCCCAGGATATCTGCTATGAAAAACAGTCCCATAGATGGAATAAAGGTTAGGATTACGCCGGACAAAAGTCCTGGCAGGGTCAGCTTAAAGCTGACTGTCCAGAAGGCCTTTGCCTTACCTGCCCCCAGATCACGGGCGGCTTCTACCAGTGACCAGTCCAGTTTTTCCGCACTGGAATATACGGATAAAATCATAAATGGCAGCAGTACATATATCATACCAATGATGATTGCCGGGTAGCTGTACATGATTTTCAGCGGCTTCTCGATCAAGCCAAGCTTTTTCAGCACAAAATTCAGAACGCCTTTTTTCTGAAGGATGATGATCCAGCCGTAAAGTCTGATCAGGGAATTCACCCAGAAGGGAAGCATAAGAAGAAGCATAGCTTTCTTTTTGCCGCCTGCTGGTAATTTCGCCATAAAATAGCCAAAGGGATACCCGATCAGAGTAATAAAAACAGTACTTGTAATGGCCAGCTGGAAGGACTGGACAAAGGTATCCAGGTACACTGGTTCCAAAATCTTCCTGTAATTATCCAGTGTAAAAATCCACTGTACACCGTGGACTTCTCCGGGAGTGGCAAAGCTTAAGGCAACCATATAGATAAGAGGACAAGCCACAAAAATCAAGGTAAAAATGTAGAGTGGCAGAATCATCCAGATGGTGGCGCGGGTATGCCTGGTGGATGCAGAACTCTTGCTATTGCCGCGGATATTCTTTGCAGATGCAGATTCCTGGCTGTTGCCGTGGCTGTTCTTTACAGGTGCAGATTTCTGGCTGTTGCCACGGCTGTTACTGAGACCGCCCATCACTGATTTCCTCCTGACATATCAGCAGGCTCTTTCGTCTTAAACTCCCGATCTACTACAATTGCATTTCGCGGATCAAAATACCATTTTATCTGCTGACCTGGCTGAATGTTTGCATTCATGCCAAACCGGCTGGCTGTGAGTTCTGTGCCGTCAGACAAAGCAAGCAGAACTCGCAGCTGACCTGCAGCGAAATTCTTCTCCTTCACAGTTGCGTGAAGATGTCTGCCAGTTCCCTCAGCTTCATTTTGCTCAACTACATTTTCCATTTCAGCTTCATCCAGCAGAATATTTTCGCTTCTCACAGCCAGGGTAAGCTGCTCTCCCACCTTTACAATCTCTTCTGTATAAACGGAAACAGTGTCATTTCCTATTTTAACCTGTGCATAAGAACCATTTATTTCTACAACTTTTCCTTTTAAAATATTGGCATTTCCCACAAAGGTTGCCACATAACTTGTCTTCGGATGGTTGTAAATCTCATCCGGAGTGCCGATCTGCTCAAATTGCCCCTGATTCATTACCACGATCCGGTCGGACATATTAATGGCCTCTTCCTGGTCGTGGGTGATATAGATAAAGGTAATTCCAAGCTTCTTCTGCAGTCGCTTCAGTTCCAATTGCATCGTCCGTCGAAGCTGCAGATCCAGAGCTCCGAGAGGCTCGTCCAGAAGCAGTACACGGGGATTATTTGCCAATGCTCTTGCAATGGCTACACGTTGCTTCTGTCCACCGGAGAGCTCCGCAGGTTTTCGTTTCTCGAAGCCTTCCAGCTGAACCAGCTCCAGCATTTCCTTAACCTTTTTCTTTATATCCGCTTTTGGTACTTTTCGTATTTTCAGACCATACCCGATGTTATCCGCCACGTTCATATGGGGAAAAAGGGCATAATTCTGAAATACCGTGTTCACATCTCTCTGGTTTGGCTCCAGATTCGTCACATCTTTCCCCTCCAGCCATACACTTCCGCTGTCCGGCTGCTCAAGTCCTGCGATGATGCGAAGAGTGGTCGTCTTGCCGCAGCCGGAAGCACCCAGCAAGGTGACGAATTCCCCCTGATCAATTTGCAGATTGATTCCCTGTAGAACATATTCTTCTGATGTAAAACTTTTTTTCAGATTTCTTAATTCAAGAAATGAGTCAGACATTTGTCTCCTCCTTTCTGGAGCGTGTTTGAAAATTATTCCTGCAGGCTTCCACAAATTGTGACACGCATTTTGAAGAAAGCCTTTTTTAACACGCTCTGCTGTAATGTTAAGTGAAGTACGAAAAAAATACGGGATACCCCTATAGCCATACATTCAGAAAATCTCTATATAAACACGGTGCATGTTTATATAGCGCCATTACTGTATATTGCTATATCGGTAACCCGTATTCCCATATAATTCTTCAAAAAAAGGTACAACTTTTCTAAAAAGCCTGGGGCGGAATAACCTGACATGTACCTCATCTCCTTTGTTTGCAATCAAGGTGTATTCTATCATAGAATGAATCATTTGAAAACAGTTATTTTCCCATTGATAACATATTTTTTCATTTTCATTTAACAGATTAGGAGCAGAACCAAATTGGCTCTGCTCCCTTGCAAAATGTTATCCAATATTATATTTTTTACGTATTTCTTCTTTATCTTCTTCAGAAATTTTAAGTGCATCCATAGCCTGATCCACAGACCAGTTCATTGTTTCTGTAAGAGTTTTAATTGAAGAAACCAAACTCTCGCAAACTCCTTTTTCATAATTTCTCTGTGCTACATCGTCAAGAACATGTCCCACATCTGTTACCTCACTTTCTAAATCCATTTCCATTTGGATTCCAAAATCGTCCTGCAAAATCATCCTTTTCTCTGAAGCATTCCGTTTATCTGAAAGTAAAACTTCCAACATTCGCAGGATGCCAGACGCTTCTTTATCATATGCATCCCCAAGGCATATAATCACATTTGTCAGAAGATCGTAATTTTCTTCTTTTTCATGTACATTTCCTATCATATTTTCCTCTTTTAGAGAATACCGATTAATTGTATTTTTTCGGTAATTTGGAGGATTTATACATATGAATACGTTATATACCTTCTTTATCTTTTCGTAATGTGAGTTTGTAAAAACCGTTCCATACTGTGAAGAAACCATCCTACAACAATAATAAATGCTACGCTTAATGATGGGATACCCAGGATAATAATTATTCTGAGGTTCCACATTAATGATCAGACTCAATCGATTGTCAGTGCCTGGTATCAATGCACTAAAGCGAATATCATAGGTTACTGTTCCTTCCGCTATGGTCGTATCTTCAGTAGATAGTCCTTTTATCAATTCGGGAGTTTCTTCATCCGGATATACTGGAATTTCAGAAACATACAAATCTCCTTCTATGTATTTCTCTGCAATTTCCTGTATTGCACACTCCCTGTACTCCTGCAGACAGCTTTTCATAATCCATGCAAGAATAATCTTGTTTGACAATAATTTCTTACATGCGTTATCATACGCTGCCTTTTCTCCTGCGGTAGAAAGCATTTTTGACAATTTGTTTGGTACTTTCATTCACCACAAGCCTTTCTTTATGAACTTTATCTACATTTTTATAATAACACATACTGCGTTCTTAAATCTATAAAACTTTTATTAAAAATATTAACTGCCTTTCTTTATTCACATATCCATTTAAAGATATTTATTGAGCTTTTTCCAACACCATGATACAATAGCTTCAAGGGTTTTTACTACATTTGAGGAGGTTTTTCATGAAAGAAATTACAGCTGTAAAAATTAATCCAACAGATTTTGCTCCCTTTGGCACTTACTGTTCCATGACTGAGCCGAAAGGTTATCCTTTACAGGGCGAAATCCACAAATTTTATCCGGATCGTATCTCAGGTACTTGTATGGGAAGTATGGGATTTTCTCCCATTGCCGTACGCAAGGATGAGCGAATCGTTAAGATGGCAGAATACCACACAACCACCTGGGAAGGCATTGTAGCTCTGGATGATGATATGATCATTCATGTTGCTCCTGCATCTGCCGGTACGCCAGTCCCGGAACTTACAAAGGCCTTCCTTGTTCCCAAAGGATGTATGGTAAAGATCAATGCCGCTATCTGGCATTTATGTCCTCTGCCTGTAAACAACGATGTCCTTCATGCAATGATCATTTTACCGGAATGTACTTATGCCAATGACTGTACGGTAGTTGAGTTTGAGGAAAAAGACTGGTTTAAAATCGTATAATCAGAATTTTCACCCACGATAAATCAGAATTTTTACCCAAGATTTTCTTGACAAATGGCTGCTTATAACTTAAAATATCTTTTGTGTCTGATAAGTGTATAAATTTTTATACACTTATCATTCCATAAGCTGGAATAGCTCAGTCGGTAGAGCACTTCACTCGTAATGAAGGGGTCGTGAGTTCGAGTCTCATTTCCAGCTTTTTTTATTTGCATCAATCGGATATTTCTGATCTGCTTCGCTACTTGCTTATTGTAAAAAGATTCAAAAAGACTGCATTCCTCACATCTGAAATTCAGATATGTAAATACAGTCTTTTTTGCTATTTTATTACTTATTGGCTATTTATTTCTCATTTGCTATTTCTGTCTGCTTTGTTATTGTCATTTTTTACTGTGGCTCTTTTCTTCACTGTTTCTGCCTTTTTCTCTGCCTTGACAGCTTCTTCTACTTTCGTAGCTTTTTCTTCCTTTACTGACTTCTTTGCTGGAGTTTTTGCCTTCACAGTCCTTACCAGTTTTCCTGCAGTCTTATCTTTCGCAGTCTTATCTTTCGCAGTTTTCGCTGCGGTCACTTTCTTCCTGGCTGGGGCTTTCCCGGGAGTGCAGCTGTAAATGCTCACACCAAGTGCCGGCAGCTTCACCTTAATAGAATACTCCCGTTCATCGCACTCTTCTGCTTTTGCTGTCTTCACACGAGAATTCACTACACCCTCTCCGCCGAATTCTACTGCATCGCTATTAAAGATTTCTTTATATTTTCCTGCAAAAGGCACGCCCACCTGGTAATTCTCGTAGGGTATTGCGGCGAAATTACAGATTACAAGCAGCGTTTCCTCTGGTTTCTCTGTCTTACGCAGGAAAGTGATCACATTCTCCTCGTATTTCATCAGCTGAACCCACTCAAATCCGTCATACTCATCATCCATCTGATAAAGAGCAGGCGAACTCTTATAAAGGGTATTCAACGCCTGAATGCATTTCCCAAGTTCCTCCGGTATAGCAGCCCCCGGCGCCATCATTTTACATCCGGGATGAACCATCATATAGGAATAAGCCTCTCTCACCTGAGCCAGCTTCTGCTTCTCATCTCCTGGCAGCTTCGCCATAAATTCTTCCAGACTTCCTACGTCTCTGCTTCCAAGTGTAAGAATATAATGCTCAGAATATGCGTATAAGGTGGACAAAGTCAGCTGATCATGATAATTCTTCCGCAAAATCGGATCCACAGACAGATAAAAGAGGAAATCTCTTGTCCATCCGCCACTCCACTTATAATCAAATCCAATGTGATCACTCTCCACACTGTCAGTCAGCTCTGGCCACAGACCATCCTCCTGTGCGATCAGAAGTGCCCCTGGATCACGCTTCTTCAAAATAGAATTCAGATGCTTCAGAAATTCAATGGCTTGAAGATTCTCATTGGAGCCATACATATTCGGCGTCCATCCATCCTTTCTTCCATAATCCAGATAAAGCATGGCATCCACATCATCCATACGAAGACCGTCCACATGGAAAACCTCCAGCCAGAAACAGGCATTGGAAATCAGGAAATCCATTACCATAGGGCTGTCATAATTATAAAGCATGGTGCCCCACATCGGGTGGACTGCCATTTCCGGGTCTTTCACTTCATAAAGGGGCGTTCCGTCAAATTTCTCCAGACCGCCTGCGTATCTCGGGAACTGAGCCGGTGACCAGTCAAGGATCACGCCTATTCCCACCTGATGAAGCTCATCTACCAGCGCTGCAAATTCTGCTGGTGTGCCATAACGTGTGCTGACTGCAAAGTATGCAGATGTAGGGTATCCGTCTGAGCCATCCTCCAGAAATTCCATAACCGGATGAAGTTCCACATGAGTATATCCCTTTTCTTTCGCAAAAGCCACCAGCTCTTTTCCTGATTTCCACTGTCCCAGACTTGTCTCATAAATGGAAACCGGCTGCCTGCGGTCATCGTATTTCTTACGTTCAGCCATCCAGCCGCTGTCGTTCCATGTAAAATCAGAAACATCTGCCACAACAGAATTCCACAACGGTGCAGGCTGGGTTCTGTTTCCATAAGGATCTGCCTTCTGAAGGAGCACATCCCCTTTCGCCTTAATTTCATAACGATAGGCATCTCCCGCCTTTACTCCCGGGATAAAAAGTTCAAAAAGGCCTGACATAGGCATCTTATGCATGGGGAGTGCTCTGCCATCCCAATTATTGAATTCGCCAACCACACTTACCCGAACTGCATTGGGTGCCCACACTGCGAAATGAGTGCCTGCTACCCCATTCATCACCATGGGATGTGCGCCCATTTTCTTATAGGCTTCATAATATACGCCGCCAAGGAAGGCTCTTTCATCCTCTTCTGTGAGAAGTCCGCCAAATGCGTAGGCATCCTTAAAGTTCTTCGTCTCCTTCTCAAACTCTACTTGAAATTCATAATCCGGAATTCTTCTGCCTGGGATCAGCACTGCATAATAGCCAGCCTCGTCCTCCAGCTCCATTTCATATTTCGTGCGCCCTGTAACCACTGCCGCAGCTCTGGCTTCCGGAAAAAAGCCCTGTATCAGCACACCATCCGGTGTCAGTCTCGGTCCCATCACATCTCTTGGCGCTGTCTCTTCCCCGTATACAACCGCTTCAATTTCTGGCCAGTCCATATAATCATATACTGTTTTGCTCATAAGTCTCTCCATTTCCCCGCCAATTTTCACGGACTGTCGGATTTCCGGAAAATATGTTAATATTGTTATGATTTTCCCGTCGATCCGACCATAATTTTGATATTTCTATTTTACCATTTTAAGCGGGAAAAAGAAAGAAATTTGTTGTCAAGCGTTTTTGAAAATGTCCTAAAATAATTGAAGTATTAGCCCCGGCTTTT
>OLQG01000248.1_pt1 | contig 46927 bp, 43 predicted proteins | sample 1672221 | NCBI WGS metagenome assembly OLQG01 (sample SAMEA3136660, study PRJEB25190) | human gut metagenome | biome: human gut; feature: human-associated habitat; material: faeces | place: Austria | collected 2013
CACCTATGAGCAAGCTCATGTGGATTTAGACCTTTTGACCCTGGCATCATTATATTAAACAGGACTGCTTTATCCTCTTGCGTCTTGCTGCCAGATGTGCTATATTGAACATACAAAGAGGGAAACCGCAAGCGGCTACCCGATTGTATAGTTAGCTGTTATTTACAACAGCCGTCAACTATTTGCGGTAGTTGGCGGCTATTTCCGTTTTCCCTTGAATATCTCATAACAGAGACCAACAAGGGCAACTATGAATATACAAAACTGAATCAGATCAGAATATGTAATCATCTTATCGCCCTCCTTTCTTCCGTCTGGAGGGTGTTTTTATCCCTCCGTAAAAGAAGGGTAGCCGCCTGGCTTTGGTTTCCCTGTCTGTATATTATCATATTAGTAACAGGCAGGCAACCATATTTTCAGTACTAACATTTTATTCCCGGCAGCCCTTAAAGAAGCAACAGTAGCCATCATGTGTCCGACCATGAGCCTGGTCGCTGGCTGTATCAGCGCATTTTCAGCAGATAACTATCCGAAGTTACGGATCTTGAAGTCTCTGCTTGCTTCTCTCTGCTGATCCTTCCTGGCAATATCCTGACGCTTATCGTACAGCTTCTTACCTTTGGCAAGCCCAATCTCTACTTTCACCAGGCTTCCCTTGAAATATACCTTCAACGGCACGATCGCAATACCCTTTTCTTTCGTCTTACCAAGCAGCTTATTGATCTCGTATTTATGCAGCAGAAGCTTTCTCGGTCTCAGCGGATCTTTGTTGAAAATATTGCCCTTCTCATACGGGCTGATATGCATGCCGTAGATAAAGACCTCGCCGTTTTCAATTCTTACAAAAGACTCCTTGATGCTGCATTTGCCCATACGCAAGGACTTTACTTCTGTACCTGCCAGCGAAATGCCTGTCTCGTAAGTATCCAGAATAAAATAATCATGATATGCCTTTTTATTATTGGCAATCAGCTTGCCATTACTCTTCGCCATCTTCCATATCTCCTTCATCAGCCATCTCAAAATCTATGGTTCTTGTCAGACAGTCGGCATCGATCACACGCACATACACCGTCTCACCGAGCTTGTACGTCTTGCCTGTGTGCTCGCCAACCATCTCGTATCTATCCTCATAATAATCATAATGGTCATCGTACATATTTGCAACATGAACCAGTCCTTCAATCGTATTAGACAGCTCCACATAGATGCCCCAGTTGGTAATGCCCGAGATCACACCCTCAAATACTTCGCCAATATGTGCTTCCATATACTCAGCCTTCTTCAGGCGGATCGTCTCCCGCTCTGCCTCTTCTGCCCGTCGTTCTGTCTCACTTGCCTGTCTGGTCACTTCCGGCAGGATTGTCTGATAGTGCTCCATCTTTTTCTCGTTCATTCTGCCACGCAGATCATCCTTGATAATGCGGTGGATCTGCAGATCCGGATACCGGCGGATCGGGGATGTAAAATGTGTATAATAGCGCGCTGCCAGTCCGAAATGTCCGTCATTCTCCGGCGTATATCTCGCCTGCTTCATCGAGCGCAGTGCCAGTCTGCTGATCATTGTCTCCTGCGGTGTACCCTGGATCTTCGCCAGCAGCTTCTGGATCTGCCCCGGACGCACCTCATCGGAAATGTGCAGAGAATAGCCAAAGTTATTGATCAGGATTGCAAGCTTCTTGATCTTATCTTCATCCGGTGTCTCATGTACCCGGTATACGAACGGAATCTCCCGCCAGTAGTACTCTTCTGCTACCGTTTCATTGGCAAGAAGCATGAAATCTTCGATAATCTTCGTTGCCACATTACGGTCGTAAGAACGGATCTCCGTCGGATGTCCTTCCTCGTCCAGCATGATCTTACTCTCCGGAAAATCAAAGTCAATCGAACCCCGCTGATGTCTGCGGTTTCTAAGGATACCGGCAAGCTGCTCCATTTCCTCAAACATCGGCACCAGATCAATGTAACGCGTCGTCTCTTCCTCATCATGGTCTTCCAGGATCTTCTTGACGCTGGTGTAAGACATACGTTCATTAACACGAATCACAGACTCACAGATCTCATGATCGATTACATCTCCTTTGGCATCTACTGTCATAATGCAGCTCATTGCCAGACGGTCCACGCCTGCATTCAGCGAACAGATACCATTCGACAGACGGTGTGGAAGCATCGGGATCACACGATCTGCCAGATAGACACTGGTTCCACGATGGAGTGCTTCTCTGTCCAGTGCACTCCGCTCCTGCACGTAATTCGCCACATCTGCGATATGTACGCCCAGAATCCAGTTCTTGCCATCTTCTGTCCGCGTAAGCGATACCGCATCATCCAGATCCTTCGCATCTTCGCCATCGATCGTGACCATCACCCACTCACGCAGATCCTTGCGACCCGCCATATCTGCATCACTGACCTCTTCCGGCACACGCTCTGCCTGATTCATCACTTTCTCCGGAAATTCAACCGGCAGATCATAGCTTTTTACGATTGACATGATGTCCACGCCCGGATCATTCACGTGACCAAGAATCTCTACGATCTTACCTTCCGGCTTGGCATTATCTGAACCGTAAGACGTCAGTTCCACGACCACCTTGTGACCGTCTACCGCACCTTTGGCGCGCTCCTCCGGCACAAAGATATCCTGCAGAAATCTCTGATTATCCGGAATCACAAATCCGTAATGCTTGCCCTTTGCCACCTGATAGAGACCTACAATCTTTGCCGTACCGCGCTCCACGATCTTCACGATCTTACCTTCCTTACGCTTTCCTTCCGGCGAAGCGGTTAACAGAATCTCTACCATATCTCCGTGAAGTGCTCCATTGGTCTCCTTCTCCGGGATAAAGATATCATCTGTCTCCCCTTCTATCGTTACGAAGCCAAATCCTCGCGGATGTGCCTGATAGACACCGCGCAGCGTCCGTCCTGCTCCCTTGAGATACTTTCCCTTCTGAGATACATGCACCTTGCCCTCTGCCTCCAGTGCATCCATGACCGCTTTCAGCTCACTGCGCTGCTCCTTCGGCACCTGCAGCAGAATGGCAAGCTCCTTCAGCTTCATCGGCACATACATATCATCGCATATAAATTCATATATAATCTTTTTTCTCTTTTCAAATGTCTGGTCCATCTTCTCTCCTAACTTCTGCACATAAGAATAGGCACCCTTATTACAAGAGTGCCTTACATCCAAATTCATCTTCTTATGCAAATACCTTCAGATTCAATGCCAGCGCAAGCAGGATAAATAATACTGCGAGCACTCTGGTAACCTTCACTAAAGTACCTTCCATAGAACGTCCTTTGTTCTGTCCCCAGTAAGAATCAGCCATACCTCCGATAGTTCCGAGTCCTGCCGACTTACCTTCCTGTAATAATACAACTATTGTCAGTGCAATACAATCGATTGCAAGTAAAATCATTAATACGGTCTTCAAAATTTCCACGATTCACACCTCCTGCGGATTAAACATAATTATCTTATCACAGGAGTGTCCATATAGCAAGGAAAATCTGCTGTCTTTCCCAACATTTCCTCAATCCTCATGAGGCGGTTATATTTCTCTACGCGCTCTGATCTGCACGGTGCACCGGCCTTGATAAGCCCCGTGTTAAATGCAACCGCAATATCCGCGATCATCGTATCCGCAGTCTCTCCCGAACGATGGGATATGATTGCCTGCCAGCCCGCCCGGTGTGCCATTTCCACCGCATCAAATGCCTCACTTAACGTTCCGATCTGATTGATCTTCACGAGGATCGCATTGGCTGCGCCAAGTTCTATCCCTTTCTTCAGACGTTCGGTATTCGTCACAAACAGATCGTCTCCTACCAGATATACTTTTCCGCCAAGGTGCGCGGTCATCTTGACCCATCCTTCCCAATCTTCTTCGTCTAGCGGATCTTCGATCGAATATATCGGGAACTCTGCAAGCAGTTCCTCATAATACGCGATCATCTGATCTGTCGTGCGCAGAACCTTCTGTCCATGCATCCGGCTCTCACCGTCAAACACATAAGCATTCAGCTTCTCATCATAGAGCTCAGACGCTGCCACATCCAGTGCAAACAACATATCCTTTCCCGGCTGATACCCTGCCATTTTGCAGGCATCCATTAACATGCTCAGTGCCTCTTTCGCATCCGGAAGATCCGGTGCAAAACCACCTTCATCTCCTACCGCCGTGTTACAGCCGCGCTGCCCAAGCAGCGCTTTCAGGCTCTGGTAGATCTCCGCACACATCCTTACACCTTCCCGGAAATCTGGCGCACCCACAGGCAGGATCATAAATTCCTGAATGTCAATCGTGTTGTCCGCATGCCTGCCACCGTTCATAATATTCATCATCGGAACCGGCAATGTCCTCGCCTGTACACCGCCAAGATACGTGTACAATGGACGTTCGGATATTTTTGCTGCCGTTCTCGCCGCTGCCATCGACACCCCGAGAATTGCATTAGCGCCAAGTTTCCCTTTATTCCTGCTGCCGTCAAGTCTCTTCAGCACCTCATCCAGCCCTCTCTGATCCAGTACATTCATCCCCACGATCTCCGGCGCGATCTGTGCATTCACATGGTCAGCCGCGTGCTCCACGCCTTTTCCCATGTAACGTGCCTCTCCGTCACGCAGTTCGATTGCTTCATATTTCCCGGTGGACGCGCCCGACGGTACACTTGCACACCCCACGGTTTTCTCTCCAGCCAGTATCTCCACCTCGATCGTAGGATTCCCTCGCGAATCAAGGATTTCTCTCGCATATACATCTCTGATCGGTACATATTTATCCATAAAAAATACCTCCTATTACAGGAGGTATTATTTCCAGATTCCGTTCGTTCTATCCCACAACCAGACCTTCTGCGCGAATCACATCGATCACCTGATCTACGTATTTCTCACACAGTTCATCCGTCGTTGCTTCTACCATGACACGGATCACAGGCTCTGTACCGCTCTCACGCACCAGAATACGTCCGTCATCGCCCAGCGTCTCTGCCACTGCATTAACTGCTGCCTGCACTGCCGGATTCTCACGGGCAGTCTTCTTATCTGTAACACGCACATTTTTCAGAAGCTGCGGGTAAATGCGTACAGGCTCTGTAAGCTGGCCAAGGGTCATCTTCTTCTCCAGCATAACTTCCATAATCATCAGAGAAGTCAGGATACCGTCTCCAGTCGTCGCATGCTTGCTGAAAATAATGTGTCCGGACTGTTCACCGCCCAGAGAATAATTATTCTTTACCATGTTCTCGTATACGTATTTGTCACCAACAGCGGTCTTCTCATATTTCATGCCCACTTTATCGCAGGCTTTGTATAATCCGAGATTGGACATTACTGTTGTCACAATCGCATCACCATTCAGACGTCCTGTTTCTTTGAGATATTTACCACATACGTACAGAATCAGGTCACCGTCTACAACATTGCCGTTCTCATCCACTGCGATACAGCGATCCGCATCTCCGTCGTAAGCAAATCCTACATCCAGTCCCTTTTCACGTACATACTCCTGCAGCACGTTGATATGAGTAGATCCACAGTTTGTATTGATATTCAGACCATCCGGTTCGTTATTGATCACATAGGTCTTAGCACCTAGCGCATCAAACACACTCTTTGCGATCATAAATGAGCTTCCGTTTGCACAGTCAAGTCCTACCTTTTTACCTTCAAAAGATCTGGTTGCCAAAGAAATCAAATATCCGATATAACGGTTACGTCCTGCTGAGTAATCTGTGGTGCGTCCGATCTGATCCTTCTTCGCCAGTGGAAGCTCCGGTATCTCTCCGTCAATGTATGCTTCAATCTTCGCCTCAACATCGGCATCCATCTTATGTCCCTTGTGATTGATCAGCTTAATACCATTATCATAGAATGGATTGTGGCTGGCAGAGATCATAATACCGCAGTCAAAATCCTCAGTTCTTGTCACGTAAGACACACTCGGTGTAGTCGTAACATGCAGAAGGTATACATCCGCTCCGGAAGCTGTCAGACCTGCAACCAAAGAGTACTCAAACATATAGCTGCTTCGTCTGGTATCCTTACCGATCACGACTCTTGCGCGGTGTTCCTGGCCGTAATACCATCCGATATAACGTCCCACTTTGAAGGCATGCTCCACTGTCAGCACTTCATTGGCTTCACCACGGAAGCCGTCTGTTCCAAAATACTTACCCATAATTCTTCTCCTTACTATCCTTATTAATGTATCTATACAGTTCCGTTTATACGGTAAACTTCATATAATATTGAAACAAAATCCAGTTATGATGCACTTATCTCTGGCTCCACGCAGATCTTGATAACAGGATCAATATCGGAAATATCTCCAGTCGACCTGCCAGCATATCTCCGATCAGTACTAATTTGGAGAAAATGCTGTATGCGCTAAAGTTACAGGTCGGTCCTACAGCATCCAGTCCCGGTCCGATATTGTTAAAACATGCAAGCACTGCTGAAAGATTCGTCTCCACCGAAAATCCATCAATGGATATCATCAGGAAACTTAAGATCACAATGATCACATAGATAGCCATGTACGCATTGATGCTTGCCACAATCTTCTCGTCCACCATACGACCGTTGTTGCGCACTACCTGCACTTTCTGTGGATGCAGAACTTTACGGATATTACGATGTGCACTCTTCAACAAGATCAACGCGCGTCCGCATTTCAGACCTCCTCCGGTACTTCCTGCACACGCTCCGAGTACCATCAGCGACAATATGATCGCCTTGGAAAATCCGGGCCATTTATCAAAATCCGTCGTAGCAAATCCAGTGGTTGTAATAATACTGGACACCTGGAATGCCGCATGTCGTATAGTCTCACCCAGAGATCCGTAGAATCCTCGCAGGTTCCACACAATCAGCGCCGTACTTCCAAGCACAGCGCCAAGATATAACCGTAATTCTTCATCAAAGAACACTGCCTTGAACTGCCTGATCAAAAGCAGATAATAGCAGGAGAAATTCACTCCGAATAACAGCATGAATACAGTCGTTACATTCTGCAGATACGGACTATAACCTGCTATGCTGTCGTTCTTAATACCAAAACCACCGGTTCCGGCTGTACCGAACGCAGTACAAAATGCATCAAATGCCGGCATATGACCAGCCAACAGGAAAATAATATTAATGACCGTCAGCAAAATATAGATCAGATACAGGATCTTCGCTGTATCCTTCATCTTAGGAACCAGTTTACCAACGACCGGTCCCGGGCTTTCCGCACGAAGAATGTGCATCGTATAGCCCCTGCCCTTGCCTCCTGCCGGCACAATCGCAAGCAGGAACACCAGCACACCCATACCGCCCAGCCAGTGGCTGAAGCTTCTCCAGTACAACAGACATTGGGACATGTCTTCTACTACCGGTAAAATGGATGATCCGGTTGTAGTAAATCCGGATACAATCTCAAATAATGCATCCACATAGTTCGGAATCTCGCGAGCGATAAAGAATGGAAGTCCACCAAATAATGACATACCGATCCATCCAAGTCCTACGCACGCCAAACCTTCTTTTGCGTAGAATCCACTTGCCGCATGCCTGCAGGTAAGCCTTAAAAACGCAACCACCACTGCGATGATCAGAATACTCCAAAGCAGTGCCTGCATGGCATTATCTTCTCCGCATACATAGCCGATGATCACCGCTGGAATCATAAACAAACCTTCCACAGTCAATATCTGGGCCAGAAAACGCCCAACCATCTTATAGTTCATAATGACGTCTCCTCACCTATTCAAATATATCATCCAACTGATATAGTACTTCGTCACGACCGGATACAACAACTACCGTATCGCCCACCTCAAAGCTGGACTCTCCATCCGGCACCTCTGTCCTCGCCTTATGAGAAATACCTGCGATCAGGATATTCTTTTTCGTCTCCATGTTCTTCAATGGCACTCCACAGTATCTGGTGTCCTTCTCCACAAGAAATTCCAGTGCTTCTGCCTGACCATCCGCGATACCGTACACCGTAATCGCAGCACCTTCCTGATTATGCATTGCACGCACATAACGTACGATTGCATTGGTACACAGCTCCTTCGGACTCACAATACTTCCTATAGGAAGATTCTCGATAATCTTGGTGTGATCCAGATGTCCTACCTTCGTGATCACCTGCGGCACGCCACAGTTATTACCATATAAAGAAATGATGATATTCTGCTCATCCATGCCAGTCATCGTAATCAGCGCATCGCAATCCTGGATGCCTTCGCTCTCCAGCAGTGCCTGATTGCTGGCATCTCCATGGATAATGCTGGCTCCCGGCAAACGCTTCGCCAAATCCAGACATTTCTCATAATCCTGTTCAATGATCTGCACGATCATACCACTCTTCTTCAGTCTCTCAGCAAGATAATAGCTGACTTTACCACCGCCACAGATCATAACGCGACGTACCTTATGCGTAATAATGCCCAGATTCTTCAATAATATCGTCAGATTATCGGTCGGTGCCGTAACAAAGATACGGTCGCCTTCCTGCAATACGAAATTACCATCCGGTGCAATTACCTTGCCTTTTCTCAATACAACGCATACCAGTACTTTGCATTTTGCTACGGAATCCAAATCATTCAATGCCAGATCCTTCAGCTTACTGTCCGAACCAATTCTCAGTTCTACAATCTCAAGTCTTCCCTTTGCGAAAGAATCTCTCTTCAGGAATCCCGGGTATTTCAGCAGATGCTCAATCTCAATCGCAGCCTGCTTCTCCGGATTCACTGACAATGACAGCGCAAATATCCCACGCATCCGATAAATCTGCTTGCTGTATTCCGGATTCCTGATACGTGCAATCGTATGAATATCAGGATTCATACCATGCGCTGTAAGACAGCACAACAAATTAACTTCATCCGCACTTGTCACCGCGATCAGAAGATCTGCATCCTTAACGCCTGCTTCTTCCAATATCTCCATAGATGCGCAATTACCCCGAATCGCCATCACATCAAATCGCTCAATACTACTATCCAACACATTCTGCTTCGAATCAATCAGTGTAATATCATACCCGGCTGCTGTCAGTTCCCGAGTCAGTGATGCTCCAACTTTACCATCACCAGCAATCAATATCTTCATTTTATCCTCCATCGGCACTCTCATGCCTGGCTCATAAGCCTACTATCCTATATTAAATCTATACTCCATTATAGCAATTCGTTCCAGAAAGGCAATCCTTTTTTTACCCCAGTATTACCTGAAGCACAACAGCGGCGGATATCAGAAAGACTCCACATCCAAAAAGAACTGCGCAGGCACCAAGCATTCCCCACAGCGCTCCTCTTTTCTCCCGTGGGAATACCTTCGTATATCCCGGCTGCCCCCTGTGAATCAGATAGTTACCTATATATAAGAGCAGTGGTGCTATCGTTGCAAAAATCATATAAATGCCAACAGATGCTAACGGCAGTCTGTCTGTTGCCACATCAACTGCCTGTGCGCCTGTTCCCTGCAGCCTCTCCAGCCACACGAGCGCATTTGTCAGTATTACTGAAAATGCATTATTGGTAAAATGTATCAGCATACAATAGAAGATGTTCTCCGTCTCAAACAGAACATATCCCATAACAAGTCCAAGTATCGCCGTTGGCACCATACGCCACACGCTGCCATGGCACGCACCAAAGAATAATCCTACGATAATAATCCCAGTCCATTTGCTCCGCGCCCCACGAAAACAGGTCAGTAATGCTCCGCGAAATGCAATCTCCTCGCAGATTGCCGGCGTCACTGCAACCACCAGCAGGTCGATCCACATCGGTGTCGCAGACATCAATTCATCTACACCATTACTCGCATTCAGCATCTGGTCCGGAAAAAAATACGCCATCGTAAGTGTCACCACGCTGGTCAGCAGCAAGATACCGCCCCACAGGATCAAAGAGCCAAATATACCAGACCATTTCAGCTTCCGAAATGGAAATGCCGTCTTCATTCTGCCCCGCATGATCAGAATCATTAATATACCGATCAATGCCAGCACAATCTCATGAAGTACCACTCCCGCCGTTCCAAATAAATATCCAAGTATGCCGCTCAGGATAAATATCTCAGCTACAATCAATACCGTCAATATCACAGCGGTCACATACGGCTTCTTCCGATGTTCTCTGCTCCACGCTGTCTGTCTCATCTCATTCATAAATCTGTCTACCTGCTCTTTCCAGTCTTTTCTTACGTGTGCTGTCAGAGTTCCAAGGTCTAAATCCACACGAACTTACCACAACCATATTATAACGTAATCTGACTCAATATCTCCCCGATCGGTACAGAAATGGTCAGTTCCGCACCCACTTCTCTCGCCGTCGCACTCTTATTGATCACTACCAGATGCTTGCCATGGAAATAATCAATAAACCCTGCTGCCGGATATACCACCAAAGATGTGCCTCCAATGATCAATGTATCCGCTTCACTGATCGCACGAATACTCCGATCGATCACATTACTGTCCAGCCCTTCTTCATATAATACAACATCCGGCTTAATCATGCCGCCACACTCACATCTTGGCACGCCATCTGCATACTTCACATACTTCGCATCGTAGAATTTGCCACATTTCATACAGTAATTGCGATGGATGCTTCCATGAAGTTCCAACACATTCTTACTTCCGGCAAGCTGATGAAGCCCATCAATGTTCTGCGTGATCACCGCCGTAAGCTTTCCCTTCTGCTCCATCTCCGCAAGTTTTCTATGCGCCGGGTTCGGCTCTGCATCCAGAAACATCATCTTATTCTTATAAAATTCATAGAACCCCTCCGGATTCTGCATAAAGAAGCTATGACTTACGATCTGCTCCGGCGAATACTTATACTTCTGCTGATAAAGTCCGTCCGCACTCCGGAAATCCGGAATATTACTCTCCGTAGATACACCCGCGCCTCCGAAAAACACAATCCTGCTGCTGTCATCTATAATTTTCTGTAATTTTGCAACTTCCTCTGCGTACATATATCTGCACCTCCTGTTTTATCTATTGTATTCCCAATACTGTCCTTTTTCAATATAAGACCTGGCTTTTCATAGTAAATGCAACAGGGTGACCTGTTTACCTTGAAAAACTACCTGTACAAGAAATTTTTTATTTTTTTCAAAAAACTCTTTACAATTCATATTGCCTGTGGTAATATAGCTTTTGTCAGCAAGCGGAGATGGCGGAATGGCAGACGCGCTAGATTCAGGTTCTAGTGGTGGCAACACTGTGAGGGTTCAAGTCCCTTTCTCCGCACTAGCTAGTGGGCGAGAAACCTTGTAATTCAAGGCTTCTCGCTTTTTTATTACTCATTTGAGTTTGATTACCTTTGATTACCATTTTGTGTACATATAGATATAATCTTGAGTTTTCATTACAACTAAAAAGTCCCACAAGATTTTCTCCTGTGAGACTCATTTCATTCGCTCACTCCCAATATTCTCTATCCTTTTATATAATCAAATGCTACTCTCTTACTTCCGTCTCTGACATATATAATTCCACATTTCTGGAATCCATATCTGAGCACCGCATCCTGCATTGGCTGGTTATCTTCATGCGTATCAATTCTGAGATAATCAATCTTTTCACTGCAGTAATCAAAGCAGGTCTTTGCCAGGCCTTTCGCTTTACCGGATGATGCAATTCTGTGGATGGTTCCGTAGATCTTACTGCTGTGCCATTCGCCATCTTCGATCACCTGATAAGTCGGATCTTCACCGATGATGAACGCGAATGTTCCTACGATCTCATCATTTTCCACAAACACATAAGAATTACCGTTGTCGATATCTTCTGTGATAATTTCTACCGATGGGTATCCGTCATTCCACTGTGTCAGATTGCCTTTGCTGCGCATAAATGCTTTTGCATTTTCATACAAATCCATAATTACTGGGACATCTTCTTTTCTGGTCTTTCTGATATTCATCCTATCTTCGCTGTTCTCCTTTATTTGATTTCCATTCTTTTACATATTCCAAGAACGCTTCTGTCGCCGGATCCAATTCGCTGTCTTTCAGATATGCCACGCCCAATGTCCGTTTGTAATGCTCCGTAAATGGGCGGATGCAGATGTCGAATGGCGGAGTGGACAGCAATAATTTCGGTAATACACTGATTCCCATCCCATCGGATACCATTTTCTGGACAGCCACGTCATCATCTAACTGGTAAAGCACAGTCGGATGAATGTTATTCTGCTCAAAGATCCCACCCGCTTCAAAGTCAAAACCATCTTCTGAATAAATATAATTCTCGTCCTTAATATCAGTCAGATTCACCTTCAGTTTGTCCGCCAGTGGATGATTTCTCGCCGTCAGGAGCATCAGTTCATCCGTATCCATCGGATAAAATTCCAGATTATCCGGAAGCAGATAATTGGACACAAAGATACAATCCACCTCATTCTGATCCAGCTTATCATGAAGCTGCGAAGAACTTCCCATTGATATTTTAAAATGAATATTTGGATATTTTTTTGAAAAATTCTTTACCATGGAAGGTAACCAGTTATATGCAATACTCTTGATCGTTCCGATATGTATATAACCATTTTTCAGACTGGTCAGATTCGATGCGATATCCGCAATACGGTTCTCTGCATCGCAGATTGTTCGCAATTCCCGGATAATTTCTTCTGTATTTGAGATTGGCAGCATGCCATTTTTCGTTCTTTTAAACAGCGGAAAACCAAGTTCTTTCTCAAAGCTCTTAATTGCCTGACTGATCGCTGACTGCGTATAATTATATTTTTCTGCTGTGACTGATATGCTGTGTGTATGATACACGCTTAGAATCATTTCGTACTTTGTCATTTTTTGCTCCCTGTTTGTAACACTCTTTTTTATTATATAATTGCAGCAGCCAGTACGCAAGACGCATCCACCGCGCATACATTAGAAATGTTAAACGACCCATTCAATATTTTTTATATCATAACCATTTTTCTTCAATTCCTCCACTCTTTAGATATATTAAATGACCCATTTAATTTTCTTAAATTGTTTAACAAAAGACAAAGTTATAAAATTAAAAATGCTGGCGGATTTCCAAGGTTATCGGGGTGGACATCTGCCAGGTAACTGTTTATCACAATATTTTGGTATATTTATCTGGAGGGTTAAAATGAATGCAGTAATTTTACTAAGAATTGTTTTGATCGCATTTACAATCTGCTCTGCTTTGTTTCTGATTGTCGATCTGATCAAGCACAAAGACGAGATCCATTTCAAAAAGGGTATTACACTTGCCCTGATCGGTTTATTCACCAACATGCTGGATACCTGGGGTATCGGATGTTTTGCAACACAGTCTGCATGTTTCAAATTCACCAAATCAACAAATGATGAGATTATTCCGGGTACATTAAATGTCGGCAACACGATTCCCGTTGCATTAGAGGGCATCCTCTTTATGACTTTCGTAGACATTGATCCGTTGACTCTTTATCTCATGCTGGCCGCAGCTGCTATCGGCGCACTCGTTGGTTCCGGCATCGTCTGCAAATGGGATCTGAAAACCGTTCGTTATGCTCTGTCTGTCGGTCTGGTAATCCTGGCTGTTGCACTTGTATGCAAGAACGCCGGCGTCGGCCCATTCGGTGCTGTCGGCACTGCAACCGGACTTAGCGGTATTAAATTAGTCGTAGGAGTGGTCATTAACTTCTTCCTTGGCGCATTGATGATGATCGGTGTTGGTCTGTATGCTCCATGCATGGCACTTGTTGGCGCACTTGGTATGAACATCGGAGTTGCATTCCCAATCATGATGGGTTCCTGTGCATTCCTGATGAACGCATCCTGCTTTAAATTCATCAAAGAAGGAAAATACGACCGTACCGCAACGATTATGCTGTCCATTTTCGGATGTATCGGTGTAGTCATTGCATATAAGGTTGCATGCTTCCTGTCACTGTCCACATTGACTTACATCGTATGTGTAGTTATGATCATCACTTCCGCAACATTCTTCCGCGATGCGCGGAAAATGTCTATGCCTTCTGAATCAGAGCTGGCGCAGAAAGAGTTACAGAAATCCGGAGCAATGACAGACTAATCAGTTAATATAAAAATCGCAAAAGGATTCATATAATAAATGGGAGGTAACCGGATTACATATCCGACACCTCCCATTTTTTATACTTTTCTTTATACTTTAAGCTGACTGTATTCGCTCTAGAATGAGAATGTCATTGCTCTCAGAACTTGCTTTTCCTCTTCGTCCAGCCGGTTCTCCTGCTTCAGAGCCTCTACCATATCTACATCCTTGATCTCACCAAAATAACGCACGACTACACGATTCGTCTTACCTTCTGCCAGAGCCTTTACAGCTACATATCCCATACGGGTAGCTGTCACACGATCTCGTGCTGTCGGTGAACCGCCTCGCTGAATATGTCCGAGTACGGTCACTCTAGGATCCAGTCCCAACTCTGCACGGATCAGATCTGCGACTTGATGCCCGGCAGTACCATTACCAACCACTTCATTATCCAGCGTTCCGTCTGCTTTACGCTTAGCCCCCTCTGCTACGATTACCATAAAATGGGTACGCCCTGCAAGTCTTGCATTACGGATCTTCTCCGCAACATCTTCCTCAAAATCCCAAGGTTCTTCCGGAATCAGAACGGCTGTTGCACCTGTCGCAATACCAACATACAGTGCCAGATTACCTGCTCTGTGTCCCATGACCTCGATAACCGAGCATCTCTCATGAGACTGCATCGTATCACGGATCTTATCGATTGCTTCTACTGCCGTATTCGCTGCTGTGTCGTATCCTATACTATAGTGGCTACATCCGATATCATTATCAATTGTACCCGGTATGCCAACTACAGAGATCGGATATTCCGTAGAAAGTGCCAAAGCTCCGGCAAATGTACCATCACCACCGATTGCCACAATTCCATCCAGTCCGAACAGCTTACAGTTATCGTATGCTTTCTTACGTCCTTCCTTAGTACGGAATTCATCACTGCGGGCTGTATACAGCATTGTACCACCCTCGTTGATAATATGCGACACATCCACCGCTGTCATACGGTACATATCTCCACTGATCAATCCATGCCATCCGCGACGGATACCTACTACTTCAATTCCCATGTAGAGTGCTGTACGCACTACGGCACGTACAGCCGCATTCATACCTGGTGCGTCGCCACCGGAAGTCAGTACTCCGATCCGCTTAACCGCACATTTCTTTTGCTCTTCCATCCTAACACCTCATTTCGATATTTGCATATCGTTCCTTCTTCAATGCATACTCACATTGTAACAATCTGAATTTAAAATGTCTATGAAAATATTGTCAAAATAATGTTAATAATTCAATCTGTTCTTTGAGATATTTCATAATCTATTGCTATTTAAATATATCTATATTATAATCTAATAAAAGAACAACCGCCCACAAGGGGTTGACCAGTATGTTAAGTAAAAACCGCCCTTACTCGCCAAAGTACAAGGGCGGTTTTGTTAGCTTTAATGCACTACTTCAAATTCGAAAAAATGAATGTCAGTAATGCAAGAATAAACATTCCGAAGGCCATCAGGTCTTTAAAATCAAAATGTTTCATCAGCACCACCCCCATTCTATATAAAATGGAGGTCAGCCACCCTGCAACACGATTGTTCTTATTAATCATATCATTCTTTTCATTTTTCTTCAATCTTTTGTATCATTTTGCATTTTACCAATTCCAATAAATACGCAAGTGTACATCCAACCGAAATGGAGCACTCGTAACAGTTCCATTAAACACTAATCTTTGAATTCAAAGCTAAGAACCTAATATAAACACGAAAAAAGCGCTTCCCCATACTGAAGCGCTTTTCTCACTATAAACATTTTAAGAAGGAATTAGAAATTGTCTTATTTCTTTTTTTTCGGAGGCTGGTGGATGCACATTCCAAGGCAGTCTGCGCATGCCTCTGCAAATGCCTCTGAGTAGCTTGGGTGAGCGTGAATGATAGATTCAGCTACTTCATTCACTGTAATCTCCATCTGCATCAGTGCGACTGCCTCTGCGATCATCTCAGATGCGACGCCGCCTACCATATGTACGCCAAGGATCTGACCATATTTGTTGTCAGCGATTACCTTGATAAATCCTGTTGTCTCTCCAGATGCAACACTTCTTCCGTTAGCAGCCATATTAAACTTGCCAATACGAACTCCTTCTGGATGAGCCTCTTTTGCTTTTTCTTCTGTAAGACCTACAGAAGCAGCTTCCGGTGACAGGTACAGGCAGCTTGGTACATAGCTCAGGTCACATTTTACTGCGGTTCCCTTTACTGCATTTTCAGCTGCTACTTCACCCATCTTGAATGCTGAGTGAGCAAGCATGATACGTCCATTGATATCACCACAAGCGTAGATATTATCAACAGATGTCTTCATCGTATCATCTACTACGATCTTGCCTCTCTCTGTCTTAATCTGATCAGCAAGCTTACCAAGGCATCCAAGGTCTGCCGCACGTCCGATTGACAGAAGGACTTTATCTACTTCAAATTCTCCGTTATCTGTTACGATTACCGGATGTCCGCCATTGTCTTTGATCTCTAATACTTTACGTCCGCAGTTAACGCTTGCGCCGCCTTTCTTCAGAGTCTTGTCAACTTCTGCGGAAATGTCTTTGTCAAGCATAGATACTACGCGGTCCATAGCCTCTACGATGGTAACTTTGCTTCCGAATGCGCTGAATGCAGATGCCATTTCACATCCGATTACACCGCCGCCGATGATACCAAGTCTTTCCGGGACTTCTGTCATAGCCAGGATCTCATCACTGGTCATAACATCTTTGTGATCCACACCCGGAATCGGGATACGGATTGCTTTAGATCCACCGCAAAGGATGATCTTGTCAGCTTTGTATGTCTTGCCGTCACATGCAACTGTTGTTGCATCTTCCAGAGAAGCTTCTCCGGATACCAGCTTCACGCCATTTCCCTTTAACAGGCTTCCAACACCGCCTGTCAGCTGTTTTACAACTTTGTCCTTATATGCTACAACCTTTGGCATGTCTACGCTGTGCTCAGCATTAACTACAATGCCTCTTGATGCAGCTGCTTCGATATGATGAATGTACTCAGCAGTCTTCAGATATGTCTTAGTCGGGATGCATCCTCTGTTCAGACATGTTCCACCTACGGTATCTTTCTCGAAGATGATAACCTTTCCGCCAAGCTGTGCAGCACGGATTGCTGCTACGTATCCGGCAGGGCCTCCACCGATTACAGCTACATCATATTCATTTTCTTTCTTCTCTGCTACAGATGCTGCTGCCTCAGCTTTTGGTTCCTCAGCTGCAGGTGCATCTCCTTTTGCTGCCTGCTCCGGTACCTTTTCTCCGGCTTCTCCGACATATCCCATAACTGTGTTAACCGGGACTACATCTCCACCCTGATAAAACTGAGCAAGAAGAACTCCTGCTGCAGGAGACTCAATCTCCATGGAAGTCTTATCTGTCTCGATTTCCATGAACATTTCGCCTTTTTCTACTTTATCTCCAACATTCTTCAGCCACTTAACGATAGTACCTTCTTTCATGTCCATATCGTTCTTTGGCATAGTTAATTCTGTTGCCATATTATCCTCCTAGATTAAATCAAGATTGTGACCGGATTTTCAATCAGCTCTTTCAGGTATGACTCGAATTCGCAGACTTCTGTTCCGTTCAGGATTCTGTGGTCAAATGTTACGCAGATCATCATCTTCTTACGTACAACTACCTGTCCGTCTACCAGTGCAAGCTCATCCTCTGTTCCACATACACCAACGATAGAAGCCTCTGGCTGATTAATGATTGGTGTAAAGCTGTGTGTTCCGTACATACCAATGTTAGAAATGGTAATACGTCCGTCACCCATTTCGCTTGATTTTAATTTACCGTCTCTTGCTTTCTTAGCAAGTTCTTTTGCATCCTTAGATACCTGAAGCAGTGTCTTCTTATCAACATCTTTGATTACCGGTACAACCAGTCCGTCTGTGATACCAACTGCCATTCCCACATTAACCTGCTTGTGGACAACATACTCGTTGCCTTCCAGCGTCATGCGGAATCTCTCGAACTTAGCTGTAGCTTTACCAACAGCTTTAATAATCAGGTCATTTACAGATACCTTCTCAGCTTTCTCTTTACCCTCGTTGATCTTAGCACGAAGAGCAAGCAGCTCTGTAACATCAACCTTGATGTTCTGTGTTACGTTAGGAATCTCAGTATGACTTGAGTTCATGTTCTTCATGATAGCCTTACGCATAGAAGAAAGTTTTCTACGCTCAAGTACTTCTGCGATCTCCTTCATTGCGCCTGCAACATTTTCTTCCTCTGCTGCTGTCTGAGCCTGAGCAAATGCTGCCTTGATATCATCACTAAGGATCTTTCCTCTGTATCCGGATCCCTGAATAGTTGAAAGATCTACGCCGAGATCTGCTGCCATTGCCTTAGCAAGCGGTGTTGCAACCGGTGAAGCTTCAATTGCTGTAAATACATCAATTGCACGGATCTCGCCGTGACGACCTGTCGGAACTACTTCTTTCAGATCGATTCCATTATCTTTTGCAAGCTTCTTAGCATATGGAGTTGCAGGAATTCCACTTGCATCAGACAGAACCTTTGCAGGTGCTTTTTCTGCAGCAGGTGCTTCCTTTTTCTCTTCCTTCGGAGCTTCCTCAGCAGCAGCCTTTGCGCCCTGCTCCGGAACAGCTTCTCCGGCTTCTCCGACATATCCCATAACTGTATTAACCGGCACTACATCTCCGCCCTGATAGAACTGAGCAAGGAGAACTCCTGTTGCCGGAGATTCGATCTCCATGGAAGTCTTGTCTGTCTCGATTTCCATGAACATCTCACCTTTTTCTACTTTATCGCCAACATTTTTAAGCCATTTAACGATAGTACCTTCTTCCATGTCCATATCGTTCTTTGGCATCGTCAATTCTGTTGCCATTATGCTTCCTCCTTACTATCTTCCTATAAAACGTCTCTTACTGCAGCTTCGATCTTAGCTGGTGTAGGGAATGTTTCAGCCTCAAGTGTCGGGTTAAATGGCACTGGGCAGTACAAAGCACCAACACGTTTGATTGGAGCGTCAAGATAGTAGAAAGCTTCGCTGTCTGTGATCTGTGCAGCAACTTCACCGCCGAAGCCACCGAACTGAACAGATTCATGAACGATTACAGCTTTGTGTGTCTTTTTAACTGATTCAATAATTGTATTTGTATCAAGTGGTGAAAGAGTACGAAGGTCAACAACCTCAACATTGATTCCTTCTTCTGCTAACTTCTCAGCCACGTCAAGACTCATCTGCACCATTCTTCCGTATGTAAAGATACTTACGTCTGTACCTTCTCTCTTTACATCAGCAACGCCAAATGGGATTGTGTAATCCTCATCCGGAACCATACCTTTTACATTGTAAAGCTTCTTCTGCTCAAGGAAGATGACTGGGTTGTTGTCACGGATTGCCTGCTTTAACAGACCCTTTGCATCATATGGCGTAGATGGAACTACAACCTTCAGTCCAGGTACATGCAGATACATCTGCTCCAGAGACTGTGAATGCTGAGCAGCTGCTCCAGTACCACCACCAGCTGCTGTACGGATAACCATAGGTACACTTACCTTACCTGCAAACATGAAGTGCATCTTTGCAGCCTGGTTGATGATCTGGTCATAACATACTGTCATGAAGTCAGAGAACATCAGCTCAACGATCGGACGCATACCTGTAATAGCCGCACCAACACCTGCTCCTACGAAAGCCTGCTCAGAAATAGGAGTCTCACGAACTCTCTCCGGTCCAAACTCTCCAATCATTCCTTTGGAAACACCAAATGCTCCATCGTAAACACCAATATCTTCACCCATTAAAAATACTTTTTCATCGCGACGCATCTCTTCAACCATAGCTTCACGAACCGCGTCTCTATAAGAAATCTTTCTCATTTCACTCATCTTTCTTTTCCTCCTAAACTACTCTGCGTATACGTCTGCTTCCAAATCTGCAACAACCGGCTGTGGCTGAGCCTTAGCGTACTCAATTGCATCTTCGATCTTCTTATCAACAGTTGCCTGCATAGCGTCAACTTCCTCATTTGTAAAGATCTTATTCTCTACAAGGAATTCGCGGAAACGGATGATCGGGCTGTGATCTTCCCAATATTTGATCTCTTCTTTTGAACGATATTTATTATTATCTGATTTAGAATGTCCAGATGTTCTGTATGTATTCTCAACTACGAGAACCGGTCCATGCTCGTTCATTACATACTCACGGGCTTCCTTAACTGTCTCATATACTTCAAGAACATTGTTACCATCACACTCAAATGCCTTAAATCCAAATGCATCTGCTCTCTTTCCGAAGTCTACTGTCTTAGTAGCTTTTGCTTTTGCTGTAGACATTCCATATCCATTATCTGTCAGGATAAACAGTACAGGCAGTTCCCACACAGATGCCAGGTTCATAGACTCAAGAATTGCTCCTTCGTTAGAAGCACCATCTCCGAAAAATGCAGCACATACACGATTCGGAATATTCTGCATCTTAATACTGAGTCCTGCACCACATGCGATAGGTCCGTTACCACCAACGATACCATTGGCTCCAAGGATACCATTGTCGAAATCGCAAATGTGCATTGATCCACCTTTACCATGGTTTGTACCTGTTGCACGTCCAAGGATCTCTGCCATCATGTCATTTACATTAACACCTTTTCCAAGCGCCTGTCCATGTCCACGGTGTGTAGCCAGCATGTAATCATCTTTTGTAAGTGCTGCTGAAGTACCAACACCTGTTGCTTCCTCTCCAATGCTCAGGTGCATAGTTCCGTGTACAAGTCCCTGTCCAAACAACCAGAATGCTCTCTCTTCAAAAGTATGTACAAGCATCATTCTTTCCATCAACTCTTGAAGAAATTCTTTGTTTTCCAATAAGCTCTTGTCTTTAACATTAAATCCTTCCATAGTTATCTCCTTCCAAATATCCATGTTTACATTTGTATACTCGCTTTTCTATTGCAAAGCCTTTCTGTCCATAATATAGCACTATGACATGCCAGTGTCAACCGATTTAGTTTATTTTTGTAATTTTATATATTTTCCTCTTTACAATTGTTAACTTTTACTTGTCAAATCACTATTTTCGTTCTATAATATATTAAACTTACAATTGTAAAGAGAAGAAGGTGATTACATTGTCCATTTCTCAGGAGCACAGATATTATCTGAAGCTGAAAGCTTTATACTATTTATATGAAGAAGGTTACACGCAGACAGAGATTGCCAAGCTGCTCAACATCTCCCGCGTAACCTTAAGCCGTCTGCTGGAAGAGGCCAAAGCCGAAGGTATGATCAAATTCGAGATCGTAGACGTACGCGGTGCCATGAAGACGCTTCAATTAGAGGAAAAGCTCCGCCAGCGTTTCGGACTGCAAGATATCAAACTGGTAGACTGCTCCGGAGCCGATACCGATACACTTACCAGAAAGATTGGTTCCGAAGCGGCTTCTTATTTTGAACAGCTTGTCCATAATAATATGAAAATAGGCCTGACCTGGGGACGTACACTGAACAGCATGATTGAGAATCTGCCGCCGAATAAGAATATCCGGGACATCCACGTGTATACACTGGTAGGCGGTTCGTCCCAGAGCGTGGATTTCCAGCCGAACATTCTGGCACAGCATCTGATCGATAAATACAATGGACACGCCACCATTCTGACAGCACCATTTATGTGTCAAAGTAAAGAACTCTGTTCTGCCATCAAAGAAGAACCAACGATTGCTTCTATATTAAAAGCCTCACACAATCTGGATGTTACTCTGGTAGGTATCGGTGAGGCGCCTGTCCGGGATGCAGATCACCTGTCAGATTATCCATTTGACACCGCTACGATCAACGAACTGGTGGACGCTGAGGCGGCCGGGGATATCTGTGGTAACTTCTTTACCATCACCGGCGAACTATGCAACACAACATTGAAGAACAGAATCATATCCATCGATATCCGGGATCTGCCGGAACATAAGCGCGTCATCGGCGTCGGCGGCGGTGAGAAAAAAGTCCGCTCTATCCTGGGTGCACTGAACGGACACTATCTGCATGCACTGATCACCGATGTACAGACAGCCGAGAAAGTGCTGGAACTGGCGGATAACAACACCTTGTAAATGAACAGTCCTAATCCTTAATCACAGGCATTAAACGCAAAGAGTGTAAAAGCCAATAACGGCTTTCACACTCTTTTTGCGTTTCGTACTATATTATATTCAATATAAGGGGTTTTAAGACTGTGATGCTTTTAAGGATCTGTAATATGTTACACCATCAATTGCTACTGCAATCAGCACAATCGCGTATTTTACGAAATCCTGCCAGTATGACGGAACCATCATCAGTGTAAGTGCATCCTGGATGATAACGATAAACAAAAGTCCTAAGATTGAACCGATAACAGAACCACGTCCACCATTCATACTTGCACCACCGATAACAGCTGCTGAAAGCGCTACCATTTCTTCTCCCGATCCGGCATTTACTGCTACTCCGGAATAACGGATCATATAAATGATTCCTGCCACACCCGCAAGTGCTGCACACGCAACACATGCAATAATTTTCATTTTGTCAACCTTAATACCAGAATAAAGAGCTGACTGTTCGTTACTGCCTGTATAGAATACTTTTCTCATACCAGCTGAATTACGGACATACAATTCAGCTATGATTGCAATTACTATGAAGCAAACGGGAGCCATCGGGAATACGCCACCAATTGTTCCCTGCCCAAGAAATGCAAATCCCTTGTTCTCTGCAAACACACGTACCAGAGATACCGGAGAACCACCTGTCAAAATGTATACAAGACCTCTGGCAATTCCCATAAAACATAAGGTAACAATGAAGTGTGTCAGATGAAGCTTCGTTACAAGTAATCCAATGATCAAACCGATCAATGCTGTCACTGCGATACCAGCCAGTGAACAGAGCCATGGATGATTACCATTTCTCATCAAAAGTGCTGCTACTGTCATAGACAGACACAATGTCGATCCTACAGAAAGATCGATACCTCCGGAAATCAGACTGATTGTCATACCGATTACAACGATACCATCTACCGCCATACTTGAGATAACTACCTTCTGGTTACTCCATGTCATAAAACTTGGAGTAATAAATGATAAAACAATATACATGGCCACGACGATTAATGCGAGCATAGCCTCTCGTCTCTCCATAAGTTTTGCGAAGAAACTCTTTCCCTTTCTTGTACTTACATTATTAGCTGCCATTATTGTGCCTCCTTATTATCGTATTTGTATGCTCCAGAAATGTAGTATACAACCGTATCTGAATCGAATTGACGTTCTCCTGTAACTTCCGGCACCTGATCACCGTCGATATCAATCATGATCAAACGGTCGCAAAGTCCCAACAATTCATTCATTTCTGATGAAATCAAAATAACTCCAATACCTTCATCTGCCAGCTTTCTGATATACTTTCCAATTTCAGACTTCGCTCCGATATCAACACCTCGTGTAGGCTCATCAAGAAGAATAACCTTCGGAACTTTTGCAAGCAGTTTTCCAAGCAATACCTTCTGCTGGTTTCCACCAGAAAGTCTTCCGACCACCTGCTTAGGACCTTCTGCCTTGGTATTCAGTTCAGCAATCTTATCCCTGGCAAGTTCCATTTCTTTTTTCTTGCTGAGTATAATTCCATTGGTAATCAAATCCAGATATGTAGAACTGGTATTCTCAGCAATTGAATAATCAAGGAACAATCCGCTTTTTTTACGATCTTCTGAAAGCAATACCAGACCTTTGTTATAAATTTTTGAAGTACCTAATTTATCAATATTTTCACCAAGAAGTTCAACCGTTCCTGATGAACGTTTTCTCAAATTAACTATCGACTGCAAAATTTCTGTTCTTCCGGCGCCTACCAGACCCGCAAAGCCAAGAACTTCTCCTTTGTATAATGAAAAGTTAATATCTCTGAAACGGTTCTTTGCATCCGTAAGATTTTCAACTTTAAGCATTACGTTCGAATCACTATAATCAATATGTTCTGCTTTTGGTGGATAAATATCGCTGATCTCACGACCAACCATGTCCCGGATCAGCTCATCTAAAGGTGCATCCAATGACGGTCTTGTAGAGATAATCTCCCCATCACGCAAGACTGTTACCCGGTCGCTCTGTTCAAACACTTCTTCCATACGGTGACTGATAAAAATAATTCCCATACCTTCCTTTTTCAGTTGTCCCACAATCTCAAAAAGTGCTTCTGCTTCACTCTCTGAAAGTGCCGCTGTTGGCTCATCGAGAAGAAGAATCCTACATTTATATGCCAATGCTTTGGCAATCTCAACAACCTGCTGCTGAGATATCGGAAGCGATGAAACCAATGCCCTTGGATCGATCGTATCACCTGCCATCGGTCTCAAGATCTCCGCTGCTTCCTTTACCATTTTCTTAAAATTAACTTTTAATGTGTGACTGTCGCTAATACTTGTCATCATGATATTTTCTGCTACAGTTACATCCTGACACAGTTCAATTTCCTGATGCACAAATCCAATTCCAAGATTTTTGGCATCGAGAATAGATGTGATTTTTTTCTCTTCACCATCAATCAGAATCGTTCCCCCGCTTGGCTCAAAAACTCCACCGATGATATTCAGCATCGTAGACTTTCCCGCACCATTCTCTCCCAAAAGTGCATGTACTTCCCCAGGTCTCAGTTCGAAGTTAACATCTCTCAGAACCTGATTCTGCCCAAAACTTTTGGATATATGTTTCAGTTCAAGTAATGCCATAATCTCACCCTTTCTTCATACTGTTAAGTAACAAAACGGCGGCTCCGGGAGCCGGAGCCACCGCCAAAATCAACACTTACTTTGCTTCGTAAGGCTCAATGAGCTGATCTGCACCTGATAATCCAATGTTCTTCGCATATGAATCAAGGTAGAAGCAATCTGCATTGTCTTTCGTTACGATTGAAAGTGAGTTATCCATGTATGGTGTCTGCCACAGGTTTTCACCAGCTGCTTCACGACCATTCATAGGATGTAAAATTTCATTGTGTGCTGCAAAGTAACAGTTAAGCATAGACATATATCCCTGCAGATACTGGTCTGGTGCAATTGCAAAGAAGAACTGGTCTGCCTTCAGAAGGTCAAGAACCTCTTCTGATGTATCACAGCATGCACACAGAAGTGCCTGTTCTGATCCGCCACCGATCTCAAGACCTGCCTGAGCTGCACCTACTGCTGAAGAAGCTTCTGGTGTAAATACGGCTTTGAGGTTAGCATCTTTCTGGTATGTAGTCATAACTGCTGAATAAGTAGCGTCTGCATCCTGTCCAGAATTCTCTTCGTAAATTGTGATGTCCGGATAATTTTCTTCCATGTAAGCGATGAAAGCGTTGTCACGATTCTCATGGTTTGTCTGTCCAGGATTTCTCATAACGAGTACGGAGCCTTCTCCTCCGAGTGCTTCACCGATTTCCTGAGCTGCTCTGTCACCTTCTTTTGTATTGTCAGATGTTACATACGCTGTTCTTTCTGAGTCCGGTGCATCAGCTGCGAATGTTACGATCTGAACATCATCTGCGATTGCACTGTTGATTGGATCAACAAATGCTTCTGCTGTTGTCGGATGAACCAGAATACCAGTTGGATCAAGAGCCATAATCTGACTGAATACATCTGCCTGTGCAGAGGCATCCCACTCAGGTGTTCCCATGTAGTATGCACTTACATCAAGAGCCTTAGCTGCATCTTTCATACCCTGCATTACAGGATACCAGTACTCTACACCAGAGATTGGTACACACATATAATACTTTTCGCCTGATCCATCACCAAATCCACAGCCTTCTGGCTCTTCCAAAGGCTCAAGGATTTCTTCACTGTCTTTGTAGCCAAGCTTTTCTGCATATGCATCAAGATAGAAATCATCTGCATTGTCAGCTGTTACGATTGAAAGACCATTGTCCATAAACGGGCTCTGCCATAAGTTCTCACCAGCGTCTGCACGACCATTCATTGGTTCAAGAACTTCATTATGAGCTGCAAAGAACAGATCCAGCATTCCCATGTATCCCTGCAGATACTGATCAGGAGCGATTGCTGAGAAGAACTGTCCTGCTTTCAGAAGGTCAAGAATCTCTTCTGAAGTATCACAGCATGCACATACAAGAGCCTGATCGCCGTTACCGATCTCAAGACCTGCCTGAGCTGCACCTACTGCTGAAGAAGCTTCCGGTGTAAATACGGCTTTGAGGTTAGCATCTTTCTGATATGTTGTCATGACTGCTGTGTAAGTAGCGTCTGCATTCTGTCCGGAATTCTCTTCATAAATCTTAATATCCGGGTAATTTTCGTTAATGTAAGAAATGAAAGCATCGTCACGTGTCTCGTGATTTGTCTGTCCTGGATTTCTCATAACAAGGATAGATCCCTTACCACCGATTTCTTCTGCTACTTCCTTTGCAGCGGTAGAACCTTCTTTGTTATTATCAGACGTTACATAAGCTGTTCTGTTAGAATCTGGTGAATCAGCTGCAAATGTTACAACCTGAACATCATCTGCGATTGCACTGTTGATTGGATCAACAAATGCATCTCCGTCTGTCGGGTGCAGCAGGATTCCGGTTGGATCAAGTGCCATGATCTGATTAAATACATCTGCCTGTGCTGAAGAATCCCACTCAGGTGTTCCCATATAGTAAGCCTGTACGCCAAGTGCGTTAGCCGCTTCCTTCATTCCCTGGAATACCGGATACCAATACTCTACACCAGAAATCGGTACGCACATATAGTACTTCTCACTTGAATCACCTTTCAGCTCCGATGCTGATGATTTGCTGGATTTTGAACCATCAGAGCTTCCTGAATCTGAAGCTTTGTTGCCACATCCAGCCAGCAACGATCCCGCCATCGCTAACACCAGTAACGATGCGATTATTTTTCTTTTCATACAATAACCTCCTTTTTTCTCTTCTCCCTTTTGTTACTTTTGTTGCCAAAAGCTCTTTTCACCACGCACGTTATTGTGAAAATCGATCAACTTTAGTTTTGATTCTATTCTTTTTTGTGCACTTCGTCAATGAGTTCGAATCATTTGGATTCGTTTGGATTAATAATACCGATTGCGTGTCAAAACAGGTCATTTTTTTCTACACTTTTGCAATATATTTGAAAATTGACTTGTCTTATTTTCACATGCTAGAATTTATTTGCACGTGAATAATGAAGTCGACCAATAATGAACCAGATGTATTATATTCAAAAAATTAACAAAATTGTTTCGTTCAAAGGAGAAATTATGATACAGCATAAATTTGGTCTCTATGAAAAAGCACTGCCAAGAGATCTTGCACTTTCTGAAAAACTTCGTATTGCGAAGGATCTCGGATTCGATTATTTCGAACTCAGCACAGATGAAAGTGAAGAATTTCAGGCACGCGTTACCTCAGATAAATCTGAGATCATTGAGATCCGAAAGGCAATCGAAGCTTACGACATGCCGATCATGACCATGTGTCTGAGTGGTACACGTAACTGCCCGATCGGAAGTGAGAACCCTGAACTTGCAACAAAGGGTATGAAACTTACCATGGATGCCATTCATTTTTCTGCTGAAATTGGTCTTCGCATCATTCAGCCTATGGCATACGACGAGTATTACAATACTCGCAATGAAAAAACATATGCGCTTTTCCTTGAAAATTTGGCGAAGCTCACACAGGAAGCTGCTTCCTGCGGTGTCATGTTAGCGTTGGAAAATGTGGATATCGATACAATGGATTCTCTGGAGAAGGGTCTGCAGATCATCGAACATGTGGATTCCCCTTGGCTACAGATATTCCCGGATATTGCCAATCTTTATTCAACAGGCAAGGGGAATACTTGGTCATGTGACCAGTATCGTCTTGCAAAGAAGCACCTTGTAGCTACCCATGTGAAGGATACCGTTGTCGGCAAAGTAAGGGATATTCCTTTTGGCAATGGTAATGTTGATTTTATCAAATTTTTCAAAACACTTCGCGAGATTAATTTCAGCGGTCCAATGACACTTGAAATGTGGGCACAGAATTATGAAGATCCTTATAAGGCAGCGAAAGACGCCTTAAGCTTCATCAAAGACAAATATGAAAGGAGCAGCCAGTAATGTACGAACAAGAAAAACAGGAAATGATCGAAACTGCGTTGGAAATGAAACGCAATAATCTGATCGCACTCGCAGGAGGTAATGTCAGCCTCCGTATGCCGAACGGTGATATTATCATTACACCATCCGGTATGTCTTATGAAATAATGACACCTGACGATATGATCGTCTTTGACAAAGATAAAAACATTATAGAGGGAACTCGTAAACAATCTGTTGACACTCCGGCACTTTTTTACATTTTTGATAATATGCCGGAAGTCAATGCAATCCTGCATACTCACCAGCCATATGCAACAGCAGTCGGACTTGTATCAGACGAATTGCCGGCATGCCTGACCACTCTTGCCAACGCTACTCGTGGTGCAGTTACCGTAGCACCTTACTCTCCACCGGGAAATCTTTCCATGGGACAGTTGACCGTTGACTATATCGGTGACAAGCTTGCAGTCATTCTGAAACATCACGGCGTTATCACAGTTGGAAAGGATCTGCATGAAGCATTGTATGCTGCTGTATATCTTGAAACATCTTCCATCACTTATCTTTCTGCTGCTGGCGTTTGTGAGCCAGCACTTCTCACAGAAGAACAGAATGCTGAGTGTGTAGCTGTTTGGGCTAATGTTGGACAGTAATTTCAATATTTGCTTATTCTTTATTAATGAAATGCCGGACAACTTTGTCCGGCATTTTGGTTCATTTTAGTTCATTTCTAACTGTATTTTAGGTCTTTTCTATATCAAAATAGTTCTTTTTTGTTTATTTTCAACCACTTTTGACATTTAAATGACTTTATCTGTTAATTATGGTATTCTTACGGCAAATGATATAGAAATCACTTCATATCAAACAAGAGAGGAGAATTGATATGGCATATTTAATGGGTATTGATATCGGTGGAACAATGGTTAAAGCTGCAATATACGATATGGACGGTAACGAAATTGCCGTTCATGGTGAAAAATTGCACATTTCCTATCCGCATAGCGGTCAAAACGAACGTGACATGTACGAAGTGAAGGATATGTCTTTAAAAGCAATCAAAGATGTGATTGCAAAAGCCGGCATTCAAGACGGAAAAGAAATCTTATCGATCGGTATAACCGGACAGGGCAACGGTGCCTATATGGTCGATAAGGATGGGGCTCCTACATGGCCTGGTATCCTCAGTAGCGATGCCCGCTCTAAGGGTTACATCAAGAAATGGCTCACTGATGGCACATTTGATTCTGTATTTCCACAGATTCGGAACAAACTCTGGGCAGGACAGACAAGCCCGATTGTTGCCTGGTTTAAGGACCACGAACCAGAAGTCCTCAACAAAACAGCTCACGTCGGAAGCGTCAAAGATTATATCCGTTACATATTAACTGGTAATTTTGTATGTGAAATCACAGAAGCATCTAGCTGGAATGTTGTCGACATGGCAACCGGCCAGTACGCGGACAATCTGTTTGAAGCATTTGGAATTGCTGAATACAAACACATCTTTCCACCAATCATCGAAAGCTGCGAAACCGGCGGCACAATCACCACCGAAGTAGCCAGACTCACAGGACTTGCGGAAGGAACTCCTGTAGTTGGTGGCTTATTCGACATCAGCGCATCGATTCTTTCTGCCGGTATTGTCGAAGAAAACCAACTAGGTATAATTGTCGGTTCCTGGGGCATTAATAGTATTCTGAAGAAGGATGTTGTCGATGACAAAGACATTTTTATGCAGTACTATTACGGTCTGCCGGGATACATTTCCTACATGGAAGGAAGTTCTACTTCCGCTTCTACCCAGGAATGGTTTATCGATACTTTTATGGAACGTTCCAAAGATGTATATACGACTTATGGAAAAATGGTTGATTCCACACTGTATAAAAACTCAGTATTTTTCCTTCCGTTCATCTACGATTCCAATGTAAACATCGATGCCAAAGCTGCATTTATCGGTCTTCAAAATAACCACACTATCGCAGATATGATGCGCGCATTGTTTGAGGGCGTTGTATTTTGCCACAAAATGCACATCAGTCGTCTTCTTCCATACTGCGACAATCCATCTGTAGTGCGAATGGCAGGTGGAGCCACCCGTTCTGAAGTCTGGATGCAGATGTTTGCTGATATTCTTGGCATCCGTGTTGAAATTTCACAAGCCGAAGAGCTCGGAGCAATGGGTGTCGCCCTCTGTGCCGGAGTTAATGCAGGCGTGTTTGACTCTCTGCAGGATGCCGCCAAAAAATGGGTAAAAATCAAAAAAATATACGAGCCAGATATTGAAAAGCACGCTTATTACGAAAAGAAATACGCTGCATACTGCGCTATCATTGATGCAATGGATCCGGTATGGAGCCAGATTGAAGGCTTAAAAGAATAGGAACTATTATGCAAGAAAAGAGATTGAATGAAATTCAAAACTACTTAAAAAATCATGAAATCTGCACTTATGAAGAACTACGGGAATATTGTGACGTTTCGCTGAGCACTATCAAACGGGATATCGACTTTTTAGATGCCGAAGGACGTTTGCTCCGCATCCGCGGCGGTGCCAGAAGGCTGCCAAGTGATCCATTTTCGCTGGCACAGGAACAGCAGCCAATCGAAATGCTCAAATATGAACCTAATTTGGATCGAATTGCAAAAAAAGCCTGCGAATTAGTGACCAATAATGATATTGTTTTCCTGGGATCCGGTGTTACTGTCGCACATATGGTACGTCATTTGAGCGGTTTTAAATACTTAACCGTAATCACCAACAGCATATATGTCATGCAAGAAGCATTTCATTACAATATTGATGTTATGATGATTGGCGGTATGCTGAATCGTGGCACCATGTCCTACAGCGGAATTCAGTCTATCAACCAGCTCAAAGGTCTGAACGCTAATATTGCTTTTATGAGCTGCAATGGCATTGCTATCTCACATGGTATTACCAATTCCAGCGAGGTGGAGGGCGATGTCAAAAAAGTTGCCATTCAGATCAGCGGAAATTCCGTACTTCTCGTAGACCATAATAAGTTTGACAAGATTTCACTTCACACCATTGCTGAAATGAAGGATATCTCGACCGTGATTACTAACAAAACACCTGACTTCCGTTATATAAAGGAAGCCAATGACGGACACACCGAATTAATCGTAGTAGATGAAGAAGTTTAATCACCTTCAACCAGTGATTTCACTTAAATCCATCAGGATATTATCCATATCTATCAACCAAAAGAACTGTTGCTTTACAAAACAACCTGTAAAGCAGCAGTTTCTTTTGGTATTCTATTCAATTTTAAAACATTTTGCTTTCTCCCTCATTTCCCAGATATCAATAATTTAATCTAACAATACTAGTTACTCTTCATATCCAAAAATAAATGTTTGATATACTCTAGCATTTCGAACTCAAATATCACAAAACGCCAAATTCTTTTAGCAATTTTTTCAAATACTTCTCATCCGTCATTGCTTTAATAGCTTCTTCTGAACGTCCCACCCGTTGCAACGCTTTCCCCAAAGCTAAAATTTGCTCTTCGGCCTGTTGTTTTCCCTTCTGCATTCCTATTTCTTCTCCTTGGATTCGCGCACTCTTCATCTGACTGTTATAGTCTCTGATATTCTTCTGTCTTGTCTCGTATTCTAATCGTTTCTGCCTATCCAGGCTCAGTCGTTCCAATTCTTCATATGCACATTGAATATACTCATTCCGTTCACTCATAGCCTTTAATTCCTCCCTGTTGCTTCCACCAAGGAATCTAATCCACTGGACGATCGGTTTTTCATCTGCCATTACCGGGGGTACTTTCGCAATCTCCAGGAAATGCAGCTCCAACAAATCGCTATACTGCTCTCCCGTAACCATATCACGCAATCCGATTTTGTGATAACAGTTCTCGTCATCCTTAAAATGATCATAAGCAAGAATACTTACATGGATGCATTTCTGAAGTTCATCATATCCCTTTCCTGATTCGATCTGATCGATATACATTTTCGACCAGTAAAACAGAATCCGGTTCACCCAGTATGTAAAAGGTTCTACCTGCATCTCCAGATCCATTTGTGTCCCATCGACAAGTTTGACTCGAACATCTAATATGCCATACTTATCTTCTTTAAATTCTTTCCTTAAAACAGTAGGCAACAATGTTGTCTTGCTAATCTCTTCTGGCGATACATCTAACAGTGCAGCTATCAGTCCCTGTCTCACCTTTTCATTCTGCATTATTTCTTTAAAGCAGAAATCTACCTTGGGAAGCATAATAAAATCATTCTGGTTCTCACATAATCCTATACTGTTCATACAATACTCCTCTCGCTGATACCTCTGTAGAAAGGAATATCTTTCTTTTATTTATCATATCACAAATGATTCATTTTGGAAATAGTATAGTATCCCTATTTCTACAGTTTTGTGTCTTTCTTTTGTTTTCATCCTGGAAATGTCGGAACATCTGACCTTGATGTCGGAAAATTTCTTGAAGTTACTTTGATTAAAATATACGACGTAATCTTTGTACACATACAATATCACGTGTACATAATAATTGCAAGATGTTTTTATGTAGAATTAAAGATTTTATTTTTAACATTTATTTTAAATATTACCATTTGTTGATAATATAATAATCAAACACAATTTCTACATAGCGATTTATTGCACAAAAAAGAGGCAGATTTTCCGCCTCTTTCATACTTTTTATTTATTCAATACAAACTTCGGACATTTCCCGATCATTTTAGAAACTATTCCATAGAACAATGCATACACTGTAAAAAATGCCAGAATTCCAAATAAGGGAGACACATATACAAATATTACTGCTGCCAGAAAGAAGGAGAACAAAGATGCCGTCATATAGCAACGATTAACACTTTTATAATCGACATTTTTTTCTTGGGTAAGTCGGTATTTTTGATTCAATATATGATCTTTCATTTTGGGATTCTTCTCAATTGGTGCATAAAAATACATCTTACGACACCGTATTAACTGAACTACCACGTTCATTATCACAAGTAGCATTATCATAAACATTTTGTTCTGCATAAGTATCCCCTTTCATTTTGGCATATGCTTCGTTCTACATATTCAAATGCGCTGTATCATTCCATGTAATTAATCTCTTTAATTTTCCTTCCGTCTGTACGGCATTGACTGCTGTATTATCCATCATAAGTCGTGGAATCACATCCAGATTCTCCATATCAAACCATTTCATAAAAAGCAGTTTTAGTACATTCAGATGCGATGCGATCACCAAATCTCCCTGCGGATACTCTTCTAATATGTGTTCCACACAGTTCACGATTCTCGACTGTGCTTCAAGGAATTGTTCTCCTGGTGCTTTCCATCTCTTCGGTTCATTTAAAAAATCCGGATAATATTGTCTTCCGCCACAGGTGCCGATGATATCTTCCTCTCTGATTCCTTCCCAAGCGCCAAAATCCATCTCTCGAAGATTTTCTTCTATATGAAGTGTAAGACATTTTTCTTTTGCCATCACGCGAACAGTATCTACCGCCCGCGTGGATGGTGATGAAAACACATGATCTACAGCTACATCCCGAAATCGTTCCGTCAGCTTCTTTACCTGCGCCCGTCCTCTGGAGGACAGTTCCTGATCAGTCACACCCTGATAGCGTCGTTCTTCATTCCAGATTGTATGACCATGACGAACCAGATAAATCATCCTGCATTCATTATTCATAGCAGCGTTCCAACACCTGTTCAATCTGCTTCTCTGTAAACTGGAATGACTCATTATTATTCATAATGTTCTGGAGCAATGTTGGAAACATATCTTTTGTAACACCCAGTTCTTTCAGTGTAGAAGGCAGTCCCCATTTTTTGAATCTTGCCCGAAGTTCATCCAATCCCATCTGACCATACGCTACATCTGAGATTCCTCCCGGTCTCTCAATCTCCAAAACTTTATCTGCAAATCGTACGAATTTCTCTGGATTTTTTTCATTTACAAAGTCCAGCCATGCAGGATTGATTACTGCAAGTCCTTCTCCGTGTGAGGAATCTGTCAATGCACCTACTGCATGCTGAATCCAGTGTGCTGGCCATCCTGCATTTAATCTTCCACAATCCTGAATACCGCCCATCGCAAGTGTAGGTGCCCACGCAATCTGGGATCTCATATCGATATTGCCCAGATCCTGTAATACGCCGTCATTATCAAGTACCGTACGTACAATTCCTTCACCAATCGCATCTGAGATCGGATTACCGCCTACACCATCAAAATACCCCTCAATGATATGGGAAATCGTATCTGCCATACCTGCAGCAGTAAGACGGTTGGGAACTGATACCAGCAGTTCTGGATCGATGAACGCTGTTTTCGGGCATACAATTGTATTATGAATTGCCCATTTCTTCCACTGTGTATGATCCTCTGAACGGTTATTGGTTACTACACAGTGACAGCTTGTCTCAGCTCCTGTTGCAGAGATTGTAGATACTGCAACTACCGGAAGAACTTTCTTAATGTTTCGTGTGTCGGCAAAAAAATCCCACACATCTCCATCCTCTTCATCAGCAGCTCCCACGGAAATTGCCTTGGCAGTATCGATCGTACTTCCGCCGCCGATAGCTACGACAACTTCGATGTTCTGCTCTTTTACAATCTTTATACCTTCTTCGACCTTAGACAGTCTTGGATTGCTCTCTACGCCACTAAGCTCTGTCACTTTGACACCTGCTGCCTCCATCAGTGCAACGCCTCTTGCAAATACCGGTTCCAATGGACCCGCCTGTTCTACTAAAAGTGCTGTCTTGCCAAACTTTGCAACTTCTTCTCCCAGTGACTGAAATACTCCCGCTCCGAAGATTACATTTGATGGAAACGTAAAACTAAAATTCAACATATCTGATTTTCCTCCCGTTATTCCTGCTCTTATACTGCACGTCCTGATAATGCAACACCACGGATTGCAAGCGCCGCTTCCTCTGGGATATAGCTATCTTCCGGCATATTGATTAGAGCTGCATAATATCCCACCTGCGCATCCTCTTCTGTGTAGATCGCACATGTCATTGCTGCATCCATAGTTGCTCCTGTAGCAAGAAGTCCGTGATTCTGAAGTAATGTAACATCTCCCTGCCCGCCCAGTGCTTCTACTGCTTTTTCTGCAAGCTCTTCAGAACCAGGCATTGCAAATGGTGCTGTATGAATTGGATAGTACATATTAGAAGGTACAGTTGCTCTGTCCAGGTCTTTCAGTCTCATGGACATAACCGTAGCATACAGAGAATGTGTATGTACAACTGCATTCACGTCTTTACGTGCACGGTATACAGCTGTATGCATCGGTGTTTCAGAAGACGGAATATAATCGCCATCTACCACATTACCGTTCAGATCTACAATTGTAATATCTTCTGCTTTCATCGTATCGTAGTCTCTTCCACTTGGTGTGATAGCTACTACATTTTCCTTTGGATCACGCATGGAAATGTTGCCGGATGTACCATGAATCAAACCAAGTGCATTTGACTGTTTGATAGCTGCAAGAACTGTTTCCCTGATTTCCTGATATTTCATAATTCGTTTCCTCCCTGTTATATTTACGTTTTATATATTTTTACAGATTATTTCACTCCGATATTTTTGTAATTTACCATTCGTTCCGGATTATTAGTGCTACACATCTTATCAAACTCACGCATCAGCAGATATGGTGACTTCGGAACTGCGCTCACGGTATCACCTGCAATATGCGGTGTAACAATAATATTATCCAGATCTGCAAATCCACTCTCAATCGTTACCGGCTCTTTCTCAAATACATCCAACGCCGCACCTGCAATCTTGTGCTCCTTCAGTACCTGGATCAGATCTGCCTGATTAACCAGTCCGCCTCTGGAAGTATTGATAAAATAGCTGTCCGGTCCCATCAGCTCAAAGTAATGCTTATCAATCATTCCTCTGGTCTCTTCTGTCAGCCTCAGATGAATGCTGACTACATTTGCCTGCTTAAATAATTCTTCCAACGAATCTACCATAACGGTATCGCCAAGTCCGTTCTTTTCCAGACGTTCTTTGGATACATACTCATCAAATCCAATCACCTTAACATCCAGTGCTTTCAGTCTCTTGGCAATCTCCAGACCCACATTTCCAAGCCCTGCTAAACCAACCGTAAGATTACTTAATGTAGTGGTGTAATCATAATTTGGATAAGACTTTGACCACTCTCCACGGATTAATTTTGCATGAGAAGTTGCTATATTTCTGGTCAGCGCAATGATCAGACCCAATGCAAAATCTGCTACCGGTTCCGCATTACGGATGACATTCACTACCGGAATATTCCGTTTGCTTGCCTCTTCTACGCATACATGCTCCAGTCCTCCTCTGCATGTAAGGATACACTTCAGATGTTTCGCCTTTGCGATCAGCTTGCTCGGAATCGGTGCGAAATGCATCATGATCACATCTGCATCTTCAATTAGTGTATCCAGTTCTTCTGGATATGACTCTGCATCCGGTCCGTTCTTCTCGATATTAACCTGTTTCTTTGAAAAAGATTCGATCGTATTTTCTCCCCAGAATACCTCATGGAGTTCTCCCACCCGAATGGATGACTTGCGGATTGCATCAGCCATCGTCTCGCAGGATACGAACACATCTCCTATTACAATGACATTTTGTTTATTCTGACTTAATTCTTCCAGCATGATGATTACTTCCTCCCAATATGTATATAACGGTTATTCTCAGGCTTCTTCTACCTTCGGCTGTGGTACTGCATTACATGTCTCCATATAATCAATAAGCGCCTGACCTTTGAATTTGAATCCCACATAGAGCACAACATATAACGCGATCACGGCTCCTATAATGATCGGATTGCCGGAAAGGAATGCAAGGAATGACAGACAGTTCAGTGGTCTTCCCATAACTCCAAAGCTTGCTACCAAAGTCCCCGCAAGTGCCATCTCTACACCTACTGATGCAGCCACTGATGTAAAGTAAGGTGCAACCGCTGTGATGCAGAGCAGTCCGATGGTATACCAGATCGTACCACAGATCGTACTCTTAACCATATTTCCGTCTGTTACACAGATGAATACCTCGATCATGTACGGAATTGCGCAAAGGTCAACCAGTGGAAGGAATTTGTTACCCGGAAGGATAAATGCAATTACAAGGATAATCGGCATCAGGATAATACCTGTTGTCAGTGTAGCTGTCTCTCCATAAGCTACTGCATCGTTGATTGCGATATACCAGCTTCTTCCCTTTCCACTTTCTGCTGCTTTCTTCGCATATGCAGATGACAGTGGAGTAAACGCTGATGCAAAGATACCTGCTACCTTAGGGAAGATTGTCATAACGGCTGATGTTGCGATCGCGCAGGTGGCGATTGCACCCCAACTTGACAACTCACCAAGGCTGTGTGAGTAGCTGATAATTGCGATAATTGCTCCAAGGATCAGACCGATAACCTTAGGATCAGCCAGCATTCCGGCTTTCTTTGACAGTGCCTTCGGGCTTGCATTTACCTTGTTCAGTCCAAGTTTATTCAAGATAAAGTTCATTACAATTGCAAATGGTACCGCATCCATGTGCATTGGCACGGACATACAGCAGTTTGGATATCCGTAGTATGTTGAGAATCTCTTTGCCAAAACTTCTGAAAATAGTAAGCAGTACAGATTCTGAACGATCATCAGCAGGAATGCCAGGAAAATGTTCTTTGTCAGGAGATATAACATAGATCCCCATACCATGAATCCGTAGTTGTTCCACAGGTCGCTGACCATGAATACATTTGTAAATTTCAGGAAATACAATGCTAACTGTAAAATTACCGCAATGGCAAAGAATATAATTCCGATTGTTGTAGAATATGCCACTACAGATGTTGCCTGCCATCCGATATCTACAATCTGAAGACTGACTCCGGTTGTCTCTACCATCTGCTCGATGATTGGGCTGATAATTCCTGAATAGGAATTAATGATCAATGTAAAACCTTCCAGACCAACTGCTGACAAAATTGCACAGTCCACTGCTTTTTTCGTCTGAACTCCCATACATTTTGCAACAATAAATAAAATAACTGGTACAAATACAATTGCTCCAAACGCATTAAATACACTCTGAATCGCATCTAACATATTTTTCTCATCCTTTCTGTTTGTAATGTGTACGTCATATAACTATATGCCAAGGATCTGCTTTACTTCGTCCATGAAGCTTTCTTCATCCAGACCGATCAAGAATGAAGTTGCCATCAGTTTCGGAATACCATAATCTTCTGGTACTGGACTTGAGCAGGCCATGAAAGCCACATCATGAGAACCAAGCGCTGATTCTACACCTGCTGGATTTGTCTCGATACATTCCGCATCAACTCCGAGTGTCTCCAGCTTCTCTTCGATCTTTGCCGCCAGCATAGACGATGTAACTGTTCCTGATCCACATACACATAACACACATACCTTTCTCATAGTGAAACCTCCTATTCAATATCTCAATCACTTTTAACTGTTCTTCTTATATTTTTTCTTATTCAAGGTACTTTTTACCTAGATTGTAAAGTTCCTCTTCGTCTTTGGCATCACGAAATTTCTTCACAATCGTTTCATCCATAAATACCATCATGACTTTCTTTAAATTCTTAATCTGCTCTTCGGGATTGGTAATTGCCATCATAAAAATCATTTCAGCATGTACTTCCTCTCCTGTCGATCCCATATGCATAAATGTTACCGGCTTATCAAGCTTAACCAATGCAATGCCCGGTCTGTTCACATGTTCTGGAAATGTATGTGGCATAGCAATTGCATTGTATTTTAAATTCATTCCGGTAGGATATACACTCTCCCGCTCAATAACCGCATCAACAAATGTATCCTTTACACAATCGGTATCACGGAGCATCTGACCTACTGCCCGAAGCACCTCTTCAGATGTCTCCGCCTTCAGTCCGACCTTTACATGTCTCTTATCTATAATTGGCATTCTCTATCTCCTCCTTTGACAAAAAACTGAAATAAATCTCTTCTTATTTTATCGACTTCGTCTTTGGAACGAACATCCTCTTCTATCACATTCATAATATCCTCCACTGAAATCTCATGCAGATCCAATGTCTGTGTGCACAGCCTGCGAATGATATGATCTGTATCCTTCTCGCTCAATATCGCAGATACATATATGGTTTCCGGTGGAAGCTTCGCATCCCTCGCCATGGAAATAATCAGACAATACTTGTCAAAATCTTCTTCCTTCACCGCTGACACCGCACTCAGATCATACTGAAATCCATCTCCCAGAATGTCCTGAAGCTGCGACCTTACAAACACCGATGTGGATACTCCCGTTCCACAAATAATCAGTATTCTTCCGGCACTGCTACTTTCCCGTCCCATTTCCAGATCTGCCATATGGCTCTCTACAAACATTACCAGAAAAGATATTTCATCCTCAGTGATCAGTTCTCCAATCTCACCGCCTACTGAGCGTATACTGTCCGATACCATTCCAAATCCTCTCGGATACATCTGGCGAATGTCTTCCAGAAGTACATTGTTCGTCCGGAAGCCAAGTTTCAACCGATAAAACATCGGCTCCATATGTAATGACAGCTTTCGTCTTAATTCTTCTCGTTTCTCGATACTCTTGCCAAGATTCTTTTCCAGATTATCCAGAAAAATATCTACCGTATCGGCAATTTCCTGATTCATTTCACCCCGAAACGAAAATCGTTTCATACCTAGCAGAAGATATGCAATATAGTATTCTTCCGTTTCCGGAATCTTGATTCCCTTAGAACGAAGGTTTTTTACCATCGTTCTTACATGAGTGAATTCCTCTGTATAACTGAGTGTCCGTCTGCCGGTCTGTTCCAGCTGCCGGCATTCATATCCCGCATTGCTTCTTATAAGCGCTACCATGATCATTTCTGCACTGCGGGATACGAACGAGTCCAGGAATCCGGTGGAAATCGACTCACCATAATCTTGTATTTTCTCTAAGATCAGCTGATATATATCACCTTTTCCAGAGTCTTCTCCCACACTCTTTGCAGCCATCTGATTCAGCATATGAATCACCATATTCTGGATTCCATTATTTTTGATCATATGCAAACTGTCAGAAATATAATTTCGAATATCCATTTCATTACCTTCGAAGTAATATCCGTCTTTATTTGCATATGCCAGCACGATAGAATGCTCCACAACTTCTTCCTTTAATAATTTGAGATCGGTCTGAATGGTGTTCTTACTTACATCAAATTCCTGCCGGAACATCTCAATTGTCATCGGTTCATCATTCAAAGCAATATATAATGCTTCAACGATCATTCTCTGATTTCTGGATGCCAGATGTATAACCTGCGATTCCAGTATGCTTTCGATTACGCCTCTCTCTTCATCTCTGATCATGCATTCTCCGTCTTCCAAACTGATCGGGCCCACTCCACTGTCTGTCAGACATACATTGATTTTGTTTAAATCGTAATATAAAGCTCGTTTGGATACCCCGGTTTCTTCCATCAGGCTTTCCATACTGATTCTTCCTTTGGAAGCCAGAATCAGATATAATATTGAACTCATTCTGCTGTTGATTTCCATTTCTTTTCACTCCTCGCACTAATCTTTCAAGTTTGAAATAAATGAAATGATTTCGGTTAATGCTTCTTCTTCTCTTTCACCTTCTGTCTGAATCTCAACCTCCGTACCTTTTGACATCTCTGCCATCAGAATTCCCATAATATGCTTTGCGTTATAGGTTTTTCCTCTGGAGATAATCTCAACATTGCACGGATAGCTCGCGCAGATCTTAAGGAGATCAGAAGCCGGTCTGGCATGAATTCCTGTTTTATTATTGATCGTGACAGCCTGCTTCATCATTTGGATTCCTCCTTTCGTTTTGTTGTGACCTTATCGTAGCACACAACATTCACCCGGAAAATACCAACTTTTTTTCATACACTTTCCCACATTGCAAAAAATTGTGTGTCATATTGCGTCACATTTTTTGTAGTCTCAGACAAAAATCTGTACACAAAATTAACCTCATCATTATGAATCATTGTCAGAGATTTTTGCCCTAACATCTTATATATAAATACCGCCGTATCTATGGTTAGTTTTCCACAAATACGGCGGTTTCTCATCCATTCTTCACAAGCAGCAGACCTCTTGCCGCTACTTATCTTTACAGCTCTACCTTCCGGATCCATCCTTCGATATCCCGGAACATTTTTTCTTCCTGCTCATCTTCACTGTGCAATCTTCCGATCTGATCTGCCATAAGCTGGTTATTATATTTCTGATCCTTTAACTGCTCCGGAATCTGACCTATCACATCCGGCTTCAGGGAATCTGAATATACAGCTACATCTACCACCATGCCGCTGTCTACCTGGAACTGCATGTCTATCTGTCCCCAGTCGAATCGTTCGGATACTTCATACTGGAATTCAAATTCTCTTCCGTAGATCCACTCCCATGAAGAATATTTGTCATATAATGTATCTACTTCTTTCTGGTCAAGATCTGTCTCTTTGATTTCTTTGCTTTCGTATCCGTATACTTCTTCAAAGGTTTCACGAAGTGCTTTCTTAAGCGCATCAATTGTCAGCTCGGGATTATACTCTAACAGATTGGTCACTCTGGAACGTACCGATGCAATTCCCTTGGATTCCAGCTTTTTCTTCGATACATTTAAATATTTGTTCAGCTCATCCAATTTGACATTTACCATCAGTGTACCGTGATGATACCGGCGTCCTCTGTGCTCGTGAAATGCATTGCCGGAGAACTTCTTGCCATCCACCAGAATATCATTTCTTCCGGATGCCTCTGCATGAACGCCAAGCTTCTGTACCGCTTTCAGGATTACGTCTAACTGTTTTTTCAGATCGTAATTCTCTTTGCTTACCAGAAATGTAAAGTTCAGATTACCCAGATCGTGAAATACTGCACCACCCCCGGATAACCGCCTTGCGATCACTGCACCATCTTCTTCGATCCGGCTGATCTGACACTCTTTCCATGCATTCTGGTTTCGTCCGATTACAATTGTATGCTGGTTCTGCCAGAGGTAAAGAATCGCCTCATCCTCTCCACAATGGGAAAACAGATACTCTTCCATTGCCAGATTCTTATATGGATTCACTCCTGTACTTTCTATATAAGTAAGTTTATTAATCATGCTTGTTCTCTCCTATGCTGCCTTTTACTTGTCTACTTTCGGAAGTCCTGCAAATCCTACTGCCAGATCTTCATCAGTCGGGATATAGTCCGACATCTCACCGTCATTGTATTTACCATATGCTACCATATCAAAGTATCCTGTTCCGGTCAGACCAAATACGATAGTCTTCTCTTCTCCGGTCTCTTTGCACTTCAATGCTTCATCAATTGCCACCTTAATCGCATGACTGCTTTCCGGTGCAGGCAGGATACCTTCGACTCTTGCAAATCTCTCTGCCGCTTCGAATACGCTTGTCTGTTCTACTGATACAGCTTCCAGAAGTTTATCATCATAAAGCTGTGATACGATAGAACTCATGCCATGATAGCGAAGTCCGCCAGCATGATTCGGTGACGGGATAAATCCGCTGCCAAGCGTATACATTTTCGCCAGCGGGCATACCATTCCGGTATCACAGAAATCGTATGCGTATTTACCACGGGTAAGACTTGGACAGCTTGCCGGCTCTACTGCGATAATGCGGTAATCCGCCTCACCTCGCAGCTTCTCACCTACAAATGGTGAGATCAGTCCGCCAAGGTTAGATCCACCACCGGCACAGCCAATGATCATATCCGGTTTGATGCCGTATTTGTCTAATGCTGCTTTTGTCTCCAGACCGATCACTGTCTGATGGAGAAGTACCTGCGACAATACAGATCCCAACACGTAACGGTATCCTTCATGCGTAGTAGCATCTTCTACAGCTTCCGATATTGCACAGCCAAGACTTCCTGTTGTGCCTGGATGTGCTTCCAGAATCTTACGTCCTACAGCCGTTGTCTCAGATGGAGACGGTGTAACCTGCGCACCGTAAGTACGCATAACTTCACGTCGGAACGGCTTCTGTTCGTAAGAACATTTTACCATATAGACACGACAGTCCAAATCAAAATAAGAACAAGCCATGGAAAGCGCGGTTCCCCACTGTCCGGCTCCTGTCTCGGTAGTTACACCTTTCAATCCTTGCTTCTTTGCATAATATGCCTGCGCGATCGCAGAATTCAGCTTGTGACTTCCTGATGTGTTATTTCCCTCAAATTTGTAATAAATCTTCGCCGGCGTATCCAGCGCTTTTTCCAGACAATACGCACGAACCAATGGTGACGGACGGTACATCTTATAGAAATCCCGAATCTCCTGTGGAATATCGAAATACGGTGTCGTATCATCCAACTCCTGCTGTACCAGCTCTTTACAGAACACATGCTCCAGTTCTTCCGGCTTCATCGGCTCCAAGGTAGCTGGATTTAACAGTGGTGCCGGTTTATTCTTCATATCTGCACGCACATTGTACCACTGTGTTGGCATCTCACTCTCTTCCAGATAAATTTTGTAAGGGATCTTCTTATTTTCTGCCATCTTGTCTTCCTCCAATTCGTATTGATGTTATCTGGGTTCAAAACCCTGTTATTATTTTCTCCGGGTAATAAAACCCAGAATTTTATCACTGAATCCATAATAGATTGTGTCATAATCTGCACATTGAAGCTCTTTATTACGAAGCGTCTTTCTGCTCACTTTCAGCACTCCCTCTGCGAGTGTCTCCATATCGTCTCCCTGCTTTAATATAGAAGGAAATATGTAATATACCATAAAAAGACTGAGTTCTGATCGCGTCCTTCCATCCAGCTTACCACGTCTGTTACCACATTTTTTCTCTGCCGCATGCATCAGACGGATACCAACCGCCTCTGCCGCCGCTTCATGATTCTCTGTTTCCTTCATATAAGCACTCATTTCCTCAAAATAGTATCCGTATTCTGCCTGAAATGTTTTAAACTTTTCCTGATATGTCGTCCGTTTTAATCCCGTAATCATCTCTGTAATATTATCAAATATCTGTTCAATTCCCTGAAGCATCTATCGTCCTCCTGTCATTTTACTGCAAACACATACTTGTCCAGTCTGTCAAATGCTTCCTGCACTCTGCTCATTGGAAGTGCCAGATTCATCCGGATCGCACATGGACCATGAAACGGTCTTCCATCCTGCCATGCCACGCCCACATCCCAGCCGGCTTTCATCACTTCATCCAGTGTCTGCCCATTCGTCTCACACCATTCACTCAAATCCAGAAACAGCATATAAGTTCCTTCCGGTCGGTTCACTCTCACACCTGGATAATTCTGCCAGATATGTTCACACGCATACTCCGTATTCTCTGTGAGTACCTTCCTGAGTTCCTCCACCCACTCTGCTCCTTCCGGCTGATAAGCTCCGATCAAAGCATGCATAGACAATACGTTCATCTCATTATACTGCGACTTGCTGGCTTTGTTCTGTACCAGATCCCTCAGAAATGGATTATAAATAATATGATAACTTCCGATCAGTCCTGCAAGATTGAACGTCTTGCTCGGCGCATAAAATGCGATCGTTCGATTTTTTGCATCCTCGCTCACAGATTGTGTCGGCGTATGCTTATGACCATTCAATGTCAGATCAGACCAAATCTCATCGGATATTACAATACACTGATTCTTCCGATATACTTCCATCGCTTTTTCAATCTCTTCTCGCTCCCACACGCGTCCACATGGATTGTGCGGACTGCAGAAGACCGCCACATGAATATGGTATCTGCGAAGCTTATCGTCCATATCTTCATAATCCATCCGCATTACTCCATTTTCATCCTGCTTCAGCGGACTGTGTATGATATGAAAACCATTCTCGGTAATACATCTGGTAAATCCCATATATGTCGGGCTGTGCAGCAGAATGCTGTCTCCCGGTGATGCAAATGCTGAGATCGCTGAGATCACACCACCAAGCACTCCATTTTCATAGCCGATATCCCGTACCTGCAGATCCTTCACACCGTTGCGTGTTCTCTGCCAGTCAATAATTGCCCGGTAATATTCTTTTGTCGGGCGATAATATCCAAACATCGGATGCTTTGCCCGTTCTATAATCGCTTCCTGAATCGTCGGTACAGTCGGAAAATTCATATCCGCTACCCACATCGGGATTACATCAAATCCTTCTTTCGGCCAATCAGGTGAAAAATGGTCTCCTCCTCCCAGTCCATCTAATGCCAGCGAATCCTTTCCATGCCGGTCGATCACTGTTGTAAAATCATATTTCAAAGCCTTTCCCCCTGCAATCTGTCTTTCATAAAACTCTACATTTACACATTTATGCTAACATTATACCAGTTTCCCCTGTTTACGCAAGCATATCACCGCAAGAGAATATATTTTTCTGACAATTCGCGCAGCACTTCCACAAACATTTGCCAAAATCATCATTTCTGAAGATTTCCTTATGTCTTCATGAAAATTCTGTGACATCTATTGTGTCTTGCGCATACACATTTTAAAATAAATTGGAATAAGGGGGATTTATATAATGGCAAAGATAAAAGACAGACGTAAAAATCTAAAAAACGATACGCAGGATTTTTTTGATGATGATTTTGAAGTAATCTATGAAGATGATTTGGATGATCTTCTGAAAAGCAGTTTTATAGAAAACGATACTGAACCGGATGATTATTACTATGATGATGAATTTGATGACGACGATGACTACGATATTGACGATTATGATGAAGATGACTATGACAACAGTCGTAACAATTCCAATTCGTCCAAACGAAAGGATTCTAAAAAGTCCAAAAAGAATTCCGGGAAAGATAAAGCTTCCGATGATAAGCAGAAGAAATCTAAAAAAAAGCACAGCCTTCCAAATGTCGTATCACCGGCTGCCAAAGCAGCCAGGACCGGTACCCGACTAATCTTCAAGATACTGAATATGATCCTAAAAACAGCTACCTTAATCCTGATTGCAGTGACCATCTGTCTACTGGCATCTACTTTTGGTAAAAATTGCAGTACATATGGTAATCCTCTGTTGATTACGGAAGAGAAGAATTATATATTAATGGCATATCTCGGTACCGCCGGAGTTCTCATTTTTTACGAAATCATTACCTTTTTCTGGGTACTGATGGGACGCGGCAAGCAAGGGCATAATGGGCAGAACCAAGATACCGGACGGGGATTATTCTCATTTCTCTTCATTGGTGTTACTTCTTTCCTGTCCTATATTCTATACAGCATGATCCCGGTATCTCCGGAAGCACTGGAAGGATTACAGGGCGGCCTGATGGTGTATGGAAGTCTCTGCCAGAAGCTGCTTCCGATCTGCATCGCAGGAGCGATCAGTTGCCTGATAAGAAGATTTGTAATACGATAGCACATAAAAAACGCAGTATGGAAAATCACTTCTCATACTGCGTTTTCTAGTGCGGATAACAGGACTTGAACCTGCACGTCGGTGACACCAGATCCTAAGTCTGGCGCGTCTGCCAATTCCGCCATATCCGCGTATACAATATAACTATTCAACGCTCTGTACTCTTATTCAACAGAGCTAATAATAGAAAAATAAGCACACACCTGTTATAGTGTGCGCTTTCTTTTAAGTGAGCGTGCGGGGATTCGAACCCCGGACAACTTGATTAAAAGTCAAGTGCTCTAC